>Ga0181359_1000096_pt1 | contig 17067 bp, 22 predicted proteins | sample Fa13VDMM15SD_FD_141229 | JGI IMG/M metagenome (GOLD analysis project Ga0181359, IMG submission 141229) | Freshwater viral communities from Lake Michigan, USA - Fa13.VD.MM15.S.D | ecosystem: Environmental > Aquatic > Freshwater > Lake | place: USA: Michigan | collected 2013-09-24 | reverse complement strand
AGGGAGTAGTATAGAGATTTTATGTATATTTTTGAACTTTTTGCCAATCCCCTTTTTCTTGTATATTTTTGCCCCTCCCCTTTTTTACACCCCTTCTTTAAGTAGCCCCCTCAATAAAATCTTTTTCAATTTTTCAAATTTTAAAAATATTGTATATTTTCAAAATTTATTTTATTGGACTTGAATTATCTTCTACCCCCCTTCTTTTTTTTTTCTCCAAATTTAATAGAACGTGTAAAGATAGATAAAGTATCAATAGTATAATCTTTATTGAACTTAAAATTAGCTTTTGAACCACCATTTGTTAAATCAAATGCTACTTCATTACCATTATATAAATCAGTATATAAATCCATTACATCTTTATATTTAGAAGTATTTTTTACAACGTAATCAATACATTTTTCAGGTATTCCTTTCATTCTAATATGAAATCCTGTTTCCTTCTCACCATTCTTTTTGATGCCTTCTAACTTGTCAATATAGCACTTCTTACCTAAGAAGATTGACTTTACTGAGACAATATTGGTAGTTCCTTTTGACAGTTTAAAATCAGGATGGAATTGACCTAAACCTTTTCCTTTCAATTCACGACCGTATGTTTCTTTAAAGATTTTAGATAGTATAGGTATATCATTATCTTTCAAATGCATAGAATCAGTATCCTGATAAAATATCTCTATATTATTATCTTCTGCTAAACACATTACTTCATTCATTATACGCTTTGAATTAGATAGAATACAAACTCCTACTTGAGCTATATTAAAATGGTCTATCAATGTCTTTACGGTATTAACTTTTATTTTATTACCAAACTTTACAAAAGATGTAATCCAATTATAATTTCTTGATAGATATACATTGAATTCATCTTCACTTTTGTAAGTATCAAAAAAGCGGGATTCAGTTTCTATAGGTTTCATAATAGATTTACCATATCCAGAATTCATAATTAATTTATAAATCATCTCAATAGGATTATCTATTTTCTTTGCTTCTAAACGCTTATTAAATATAGTTGTAATTACATCACGAACTTTAGTATTAAAACCTTCATCAAAATAATATCCTCGCACTACATCAAATGTAATATCTTGAAACTTTATTAAATCTTCAATTGTATATTTATCTACACGTATAGTTCTACCAACCATATCATTTGTAAATATACGAACATCAGAATCATTTTTATAAGACATTAATGGAAATTTACGTTGTATTCCAACACTCTTAATAATAATATCAATAAAATAACCATCTTGTGTCTTAATCCAATTGTAATCATGGTTCTCTATTACTTTAGGAATTCCTTTTAAGAATCCATCCATACGATGCATAGCAGAAGGATAAAGGCTTACAGCGTCAAAAACATTAGTTACACAATCCATCATCATCTTCTTATTGTCAGCACACATAACACGACCACCAACAACACAACCCTGAATAAATAATTGAGGAACTCCACCCAGTTCATTTACACCATCATAACAGCCTTCATTTACAAAATATTGATGAGCTAAAGACGCTACAGTTAGAATAAAGTCAATATCTAATTTAAATGTTTGCTTAATCCACATTCTAAAGATAGTATAACCTTCACTTAATATTTTACAATCAATTTCGCAATACATAGATGAATACTTTATAATATCATACGTATCGTCAATCTGTAAATTCCATCTCTTAATATTATTTAAGAATTGTTCATGTTCTTCTTCAGGTAATAATTTTAGTGCATCAGATATTAATACCCATCTTTTATTTATATTCTCATCAGTGTATAATGTATAAGGCATTACTTCTTTTATAGTATTTTCAATACCAAATACTTCAGGAAATTCTTTTAAAGGCTTAGTAATTAAATGGTATGAATCTTTAATTTCAATATCATAATCATTAAAACGACCTTTTGCCGATATTAGTCTGTTACCACGAGCTAATTCTTCAACATTACTAAGATATTTAATTAAGAATCTATAATCATAATTAGCATTATGGGCTATTAATCTTGTATTTCTTCTTAAACTAAATAACATTTGCAAACAACAATTTTCACCAATATACTCTCTTGAGTTACCTACAGCGTCATAAGTCCTACATAAATAGGGTTTATGTTCACCATTTGGATTTGTTTCAACATCAAAAAATAGATTTTGCATTTTATTATCACGCGGTTTTCCAATTTTAATAGGTCTAATACATTTATCAATATCATATTCTAAATTAGTAATTTCATTATTAACTTTATCATAGAACTGTGTGGAAGCTATAAACTTATCTTCAAGAGTTATTTCCGTAAAAAATGTATCTTTATCTTGTAACATTAACCTAATTAAATCAAAAGTATCAATAAAATGATTTTCATCTTTCTTATATGTTTTCTTATTCATTCCATATATCTTATTAAAGTTATATTCATGTTTTAATTCATTATAATTTTTAATAGAATAAGATGTATAATTGGTAGGCTCTATAATAAAATAATGTTCTATCAAACAACCAATATAATAAATTTCATCATACTCTTTACCATAAATACGTTTATAATTATTAGTTGTATCTTCTGTCCTAATCTTTATTTGTATTTGTGCAGCATCACAAATTTTATTTAAATCACACAATGGAATACATCTGTTCTTAATCATACATTTAATAATCTCTTGCTTTTGAACAGATAAACCTCCATTTCTTAAAGCTATAAGTAAACATGTATCATCATAATTAGAAGGTATAGTTTCAGACCAAATACCACATCGTGTTAAATCAATATTAGTCTTTGAGTGATATTTAAAAAAGGCAAAAGCTTCTCTTCTATTCTTATTTGTTTTAGTATATGGTGTTACTGTAATAGTATCAGCTTCTTGAATCTGTAATATAACCATTCCATCAGAATCGACAGCTGTTTCTTCAATTACTAATTTAGAAACAATTTTATCATATAATCCTTTCTTATTTTTATCACTCAATGTGTAATATTCATTTTGTCCTACAATATTTCCATCAATATCTCTTTCATTAGAGATTTTTCTTGTTCCATTATCTAAATAAAATATCCATGGTTCGTTACCAGCATATTCTGCTATATTTTTAACTATTTCCTCTGGTTTTATATTAATTTCAAGTGCTTCTTTAAAACTATAAGTTGCTCCTATTCTATTTTTCATATTATCAATTAAAGAAGTAATATATGCTTTTTGAATTTCTTTCTTTTGTTTATTAGCTGCCCTTTTTTCACGTCTTTTTGCATTTTTTTCTTCTCTTTTCTTCTTTTCTACCTCTACAGCCTGAGCAGCACGAACCTTAGCGATTGCTTTAGCCTTTTCCTGTTGTGCCTTTTCTTTCTCAGCTTGTTTCTTTTCCTTAAGTTTTTGAGCAGTTCTATATTTCCTTTCTGCTGCATTCAATTTCTTAATCGCATCTCTATAATCAGCTCGTGATAATCCAGCACTACGTATAGTATTATATTGCTCAATTCGTTGGGCAGTAGAATACACAAGAGGACGGTTCATTTCTACCATGTTCCCAGAAAAAAATTTGCCGGGGAGTTCCGCTAAGATAAATTGTCGTTCCTATCTTAGGTAGTTTGTGAAAAACCCGTAATACCGATTTATCACAAAATTTTATTATTTATGTATTTTCTTGATTAAATGTTTCATTTACATCATGTAACATGATTTTAAGCTGGTTATACCTTTCTTTACTACGATTTAAAATAACTTCTTTATGTCTTTCATAATACTCATGTGCTTTTGCTCTTCCCTTACTATTATAGTATCTTTCACGAGCAATTTTGCACTTTTCTGATTGTCTATATTTTTGTTGAGGTGTTTGTTGTGGAGGCAGTGGAGGCAGTGCCGGGGGTTCCATCTACCATGAATTAAGAAAAAGATATCTCATAAAATCCTTGAGCGTTTGGCGTAGGTATCTGTAACACTGGTTTAATAGGTTCTTCTACTACTTTTCTAATCTTAATCTTATCATCAAGTCTTGAACGGTAATAAACTCCCTCTATCATAGAAGCTTTAATACCTAATTTTGTAGCAAGGTCTTTTAAAGTAGGAGCGGTAATTATATCTCCTTTTATATTAGCCTCCCAATATTTTCTTGTTTTCATTCTATTTATATAAAATATTAAAATGTAACTATATGTCCTTGGTCAGAAGCAGTAATAGTTGGGTCTATAAAAAATGAATTTACTGAGCCATAATTAATAAATAAATTACTTATATTAACAGGAGAAGTCAAAGCGACTTTTTTTATTATGTTATTACCGCCAGGATTTAGAAAATTATTATACATTACATTTGAAACATCTAATGAAGCAGCATTATCATAAAGTATACAAATTTTATTAGGACTACTAAAAGGATTAGTTTCTTGAGTATATTTAAATGTATTATAAAGATATTGGTCAGTTCCACTTGAAGCAAATGTATTTTGATACCAGATTAGAGGAAATACTGACGTGCTTGCTGAAAGACTTATAACTTGTGAATATTGCATATTTAATGTTGATGGTTTTGAAATTCCAGATTGAAGATTTATAATAGACTGTGCAGTATTATTAGAATGGACTATTTCACATCTAATAATTTCTAAATCATAGCCTACTGCTAAAATACATCTATCTTCTGCATTTGTATTAATTATAAAACAATCTGAAAAAGTAGCATTCATACCAATATTTAAAACTTGATTTTGTAAGGTTATTGATGCAGAGGTTCTGCAATTATGCATTTGAAAATTTACAGCTTGATTTGCACTTGTTCCAACAATTATAAAAGGTCCGTTTAAATTTAAATTAGAAAATGCAATAACATTAGTATTAAATGTAACGATTTGTGTGTTTATAGTAATACCACCATCAATAGTAACTGGTTTATTAGTTGAACCGGTAGAGTCATATTGATTAGGAAAAGCAGTAATATAAGTATTTGGATAAGTTAAAGTTATTTGCTCTGTATATATTCCAGCATATAAAATGATTTCTATTTCATTATCAGGACCTAAATTAGTTCTTATTACTAATGCTTTCGTAATGGTTAAATAAGGATTTACAGCACTACCATCTCCTGTAGTATCATCACCATTAGGAGAAACAAAAATAGATTGTGAGGGTGTTTTAATTATTGCGGTAGCATTAACTATTGGGTCTGTGGCTGGTCCAGTAATCGTAATTCCAGTTCCTGCATTTACTGAATTTATAGAACCACCACCACCATCATTAGGATTTGCTCCGGGAACAAGATAATTAGAACTAAAAGATGCCATCTACTATTAATTAAGAATATATCTTACACCACTTGTTTGTTTATAAGGATTATTTCCAGTTGTATAGCCCATAGATAATACACGTAAAAGAGGTCCAGCTGTCCAACCAGCAGCAGTTCCAGAAATACCATTTATATTCATAGAAAGAATAGGTTGAGAAGCATAAGAAGAAGGTTGCGGAGATATAGCAGTCCAGGATGCGGATGGAACACCAGTAGAAGAAACAGGAGGTGTATTTATTGGAACAGTTCCTACAGCTGTATAAAATATACCATTTGGTGTTCCACCGAATCCTGAATATACAACAGTCTGCCCATTTGTATAAATAACGTTTGCAGCCCACGTGCGAAAGTTAGTTCCGTCAGTCCAAGGATTAAAAGCAATAACACAGTTCTGTAATGGAATATGATTAACATCAGGATAAATATCATAAGGGTCTCTCAGACCCCAATCTTGTATATCGGGTTGTCCTACACCTGTCTGATTTGTAATTCGTGGAGCATCATAAGCATATACTAAATATGTAAATCCTGCATAAAGATTTGTTCCAGTCTGCCCGTTGTTCTGCCCTTGTGTGTTTGAATACGCCCATCGTGTATTATAAAAAGATGAGGTCGGAGGATTAGTATCATCATAAGAATATAGATTGAGTGCTATAATTCCTGGGGTATAAATATTAGTATTTACAGCGGGCTGAATTAAAGCCCATACACTTTGAATTCTATCTTGTAAAGAATTAGAGCTATATTTTCTGTAAGGTAGCGTCGCAGTAGGATTACCGAATCTGGGATTATACATAAACCAATTAAATGCGGCGTTTGTAACTGGCTTAGTATATAACCAACAAGCAGTTCCACCTGGTGTAACAGAACTTGTAGGTGGAGTTTCATCAGGAACAATAGCAGTCGGTGGAGTTAAATCATTATTTACTGCTAATTGAGTAGAATCTGAAGTATGAGGAAGTGCTGGGATTATACCAAGTTTATTTTGTAGCCCTTCTACGTCTATATCTGGTTGTTGATTAAATGGATTTGCACCGGGGACGATATAATTACCGGTAGTAGAAGACATCTATTTATTAAATATAAGATATTTTAAAATAGATACTAATCGTAATGAACACCAACAACAAAGCTAAAATAGGCATTATTAGGCTGTGTTAGAGTTTGATAATCCTCATCAAGAACCTGTATAGTAATCTCTTTGAAATTTTCACTAAATGCTAATCCTGCAAAATCAGTATGTATATTCTCATAAGTAACTAAACCACCCCAACCAATATTAACAGGAATACGACCAAGAACGTTACCAATATTATTATCGTTATTTGATGTTGCTGAGATATTCGTTACAATATATAAAACATTCGTGCGATTAAATACATTTGGAAAACCATCAGCTGTAAGTGTGCTTGTTCCTGAAACTGCTATTGAACTTGTAAATCCAAGACGATAATTAGCATTATACGACACAGAAGTTCCTTGTGTATTATTCCAATCCCAAGGCGGCATTATAATCACTTGTCCAGGTGTATTTGTGGTTATTGTAAGTCTATTTGTTCCAGCGTTATATGAAATAGTTACAGGACACGCTAAAGGTGCACCAGAACCAGCATTAACGGCTGCAGGAAATAATGTAACATTACAATAAGATACAAAATCAGCAATAGTAGCCCATCTTAAATCAGTAGGAAAAGTCATTTGATAAGAAGTTCCATTTACTTTAAAAACCCATGTAGCATCATTTGCGGCAAAAGGCATAAATAAATTTGGTATAGTAGCACCAAGTAAACGGAGTCTTTTAGCTTTTGTCACCGGGACGGATAATGTTAAAGAAAAATCTGTAGAAGTTTGTCCGTTCTGATTGTTGTAAGAACTCAAGAATAATTGACCCGCAGTTAAAGACATTCTATATTATTATAATATTAATTTCTTCAAATAATTTTATATTTTAATTCTGCTTCATCTTAGAACTTAATCTCATTATTAAATCCATTTTATTACCTGATATTGGCAAATCTAAAGACCTTAATCTATCTTGTAATTGAGACTTAGTTAATTCAAATATAGTTAAATCTGACTCTTGAGAGCTAAGACCAGATGAACCTGGTATTGGTCGTTCAGCTATTGCCTCACTAGCAGTTTGACTTCCTACTGGAGCTAACATTTGACTATCTGGAAGCTCAACATTTCTATTACTGGTTCTTCGTTTAATTGTCATTACTTCTTCAGACATAAAAGGTATTTCTGTAGCATCAACTTCTCTGAAATAATCATCACTTGCTTTTTTAATTTCTTTTGCCAGTGTACCAGTATTATTATTTTTGATACTTTGTAATATATCAACTAATTTAGAATTAGAGACTGAACCAACAACAGAAACAAAAGGTATTCTAATATTTGGCTCATTACCATTTAATCTTGTTACAATATCTTTTAGATTTGTTATTATATCACTTGAGGGATTAGCTGGTGTACCAAAACTATATCCACTAACTATTTTTTGTAATTCATCAGGTCTATTTGTAAGTGTTGCTATATTCAATGCAATTAAGAGTTGTAAAGGTCTTAAATCTTGTATTGTTTCTAAAGTAGTCATTGTTCTATTATTCTTCTTTTTTCCTTTACTGGTATATACAGCATCTAATAAATCTTTAGCAATAACATTTTCTGGTAATGGTAACATAATTCTATTGGCTCTTGCTCTAATTGTTTCAAGTCTTGATGCTAAGCCTTCAGAAGCTAATTCAATCTGCTGTTGTCGTTCTTGTCCCCTCATAGTAGCCATTGAATAACCTGATGGTGCTTGAATTTCACCAGATGTAAGAAGATTATTAAATGCAGCCTGTTCATCAGCATTTTCTTGATTTACATTAGAACGACGTAAATATTTCTTGTAAAAATCAGGTGTCAAAAACTGTCTATTCATATCCAATGGAGATGTTCCAAATCCTTCACCAGGCATTCCCATAGCTTCAGACATAGCCTGACTTCTTTGTGGATTATCAATAGCAGAAGATTGATTTAATGGTTCTTGAACCATGGGTGTTACGCCACGTCTCATAGCTACACGCTGTATTAACATCTTAGCCTGATATTGTCTATCATCTACTTTTCTTGCCTCTTGAATTGCGTTAGCATTACGCACATCTTCAATCTCTTTCTTTGCGGCTTCGGGGGTAGCTCCAGCATCTAACATTTTTCTCAAATAATCATTTTCACTCTGTTGTCGGCGTTCTGCTGCTAAATTTCTAATAATAGCTCTTGATAATCCTAATTCAGATATAGAGGCATTTCTACTTGCTTCCATAAGGTCATTCGCAAGTCTTTCTTTCGCTCTATAATCTTCAAAAGGTGCCATAGCTACCGCCTTAAACTGTTGGTCTCCCAATCTACGCAATAATGCTAAAGTAGCTTTATCATCATTTTGAGGCTGATATACATTATTACCTACATTTGCAAATGTCCTTTCTGGATAGAATCTATCAGGCTGCCCAGGTGGACCAAATATGTCGCCAGGATATATTGCCGAACCTGGAGCAATTCCATCTTGGTCTCCCATACGATAAGCACCCAGTGTAGTTTGATTAGCACCACCTCCAGGTGATGGTCTTGAACCAGTAGGTAATCCATTGGTCTGGTAACCAGTAGTAGATGATGCGGAAGCTCTTGTTAAAATAGGGACTCCATTTCCACCAGCCCGGAAAGCAATGTGTGAGGATTCAACAGGATTCTTTTCCAATAATTTAGCAAAAGCGTTTTTCATTTTCTATTATATACGAATTTAAAAATTATTTCCGCCTTAAAAATAGAAATGTTAAGTCCCAATCCATTCTTTAAACAACTTCCCACGACAATGGAATATGATAGAATGCGTGGACTAAGAGCAGTTCGTGATAAGTTTAATCAACATAATAATACAGGAGTAAGAATGACTGATGCACATCCACGATTTGGTTATAAAACTATGCTAAATCAAGATACTCCTAAAATATTACCAACAGCTCCTGCTATAGTTGGTGGTAATGTAGATTGGACTATGAAAAAGGTTTCTCCGGCAACTGAATATTTACATAGTGTTTTATCAACTGGAAGACCTATGCAACCTCCCCCGGCTCTTGGTTCATTATTAAAATTAGGCGAACCCAGTATAAATTCTATTCATACTACATATTAGAAATAATGCCCGCAAGTGCTTGGTTAATGGCTGTTAAAGAAGCTCATGCTAAACTTAAGAAGAAGAATCCTAAGGCTACTCTTGCTGATGCGATGAAAGAGGCTAAGAAAACATATACTAAAAAGTAAAACTATTAAAAATTTGAAGTCACACTGAACCCATTTGTTGTTATTAAAAAGAAAACATACAACAAGAAGTAGATGACATCTAAAATCTCCCATTCAATCAAACATAGAACTGTAGCGAAAGATGTCTTTTATACACCTTTAACTGTAGTTAAGAACCATTTGGATTTAATTGAAAGTAAGCCAAATGAAATATGGTATGACCCCTTTTATGGTGAAGGTATATATCATAATAACTTTCCAACTGAGAATAAAATATATAGTGAAATTGCTATGAATAAAGATTTCTTTGAATTTAATGATAAAGTTGATTTAATCGTAAGCAATCCACCTTATTCAATCTTAGACGATATACTAAAACATTCAGTTGAATTAAAGCCTAGAATTATATCATATTTACTAGGGCATGGTTCAGTTACTCCTAGACGAATGGAATATATGAAATCACAGGGATATGGCTTAATAAGCATATATACTTGTAAAGTATGGAAATGGTATGGAATGAGTCAAATATATACATTTGAGAAAGATGCATCTTGGGATAGTTGTAAAATACTATTTGATAGAACCGTTCATCGTTAATAGATACTAGAAAACATATACTAAAAAGTAAAACTATTCATATTTCTACGACCCATCAGTGCGGATAATAATCCCTGTGATGGTTGGTATTGGATAGGTTCAGCTGGTGGAGCAACATCATATCCGACAAATTTAGTGGATGATTCCATAATTGGTTCTTGTTGTTGTAAATATATCACCTTTTTCTTGCGTTTTGGAACATTCTCAATAGGTTTTGGTTCTTTAGCTATAGGTATTGCTGCCAACTTTTGTTTAGGTTTTCGTTTAGGTTTTTGTTCTGGTTCTGGTTCTGGTTCTGGTTCTGGTTCAACTTTCTTTTTAGATACTCTTTTAGGTTTCCGGTATTCATCAATAGGACTTGGTGCAACTGGTAATTGTCTTTCCTGAAATTTAGCCATCATTTCTTCCATCTTCATAAGTAGAGCATACGATGGGTCAGACTTTTTCTTCTCTTCTTCTTGCTGTTTTGCTAATATCTCTTCTTGCTGTTTCTTCTCAGACTCAGAAATCAACCGTTTCTTCGCTTCCTCAATCAACATATTCTCTTTTTCCTTCTTCAACCGTTCACGCTTCTCCTTTAGCTTCTCACGAGCAATTTCCGGTTTCGTGTTTACCTTCAATTGACTTTTCGTAGCGACAGCATCCTTACGGGTAGCACGTGGAATTATAATCTCCTCTGTATCAGACATATTATATACCTTATACAAAGATTTTTTATTAATTTACTGTTCTTTTACTGTTCATTTTCTGTTATTTCGCCGGGGGCTTGAGGGGGCTTTGGGTCTTCATTATGGGAATCAGTCCATTCCGAGTTCGCTTCTCTTGATAAGCCCCCTTCCTGGACACCAGAGTAATTCGTTTCTGGTGTATTTGATAGGTTTGCTATTTTCCATGCCATAACGTATAGAGTTGGATTGGTCCATTTCGCAATCGTCAGGCAATACAGGCTGAACGACAAGCCCAGCATCGTAGCGAATACGCCCCTTGTCTTCAACTTCTCCTTCTTCAGTTCTTGTCTCAGAAAATTGTCCATCTCCATACTTCTTATTTAAGAACTCTATTTTATGCTGAAGATGTTTTATATCTTTTTTATCAATATCCTTTATCTCTTTTGGGATATCAGCTAATAAATAAGCTTCTCTCATCTTTGAACTTAAACCAGTTCCGATAACTGTTTCATAATCAAGATTTAATTTCTCACAAAGACCTTTAACTGGATTGTAAAAACGGAGAGGTAACGGTGCAGACATTTCTAAATATAATATAGAAAAATGTTAGAACCGAACGACCCAGAATTATATGAGACTTCTAAGCGTGAAGTAGATAAAAGTTATGATAAACCTTCTGCTTATCGTTCTATGGCTTACACCCGGACATACATGAAAAAATACCGTGAAAAATATGGTGATGACAAAAATGCTTATAAAGGTAAATCGCCGGAAGGTTTAAAAAATTGGAGAAAGGAGAAATGGATTGATGTGAAAAGTTTTCTTCAAAATCCTAAAAATCCTATTGCTTGTGGTAGTGCTGAATCTAAGAGAGGTGAATATCCATTATGTATGCCTAAGCGTGATTTAGCTAAATATACCAAAACTGAATTAAATTTACTGGTGCAAAGAAAGAATAAGATTGGAAAAAGAAGACTCGATAAAGAAGATTATTTAAATTAAATAGTTTAAGTAGAATGTTATTAAAACATCTTTGGTCTCATGGTAGAGAAATTAGAGTAGATGTTTTTCAACATAAAGTAATATATGATATACCACTATATGGTGATTTAATATTTAAAAATTTTAATGTAGAACTAAATGATGATTTTATAAAACTAACTACTTTTCGTTGCCCTGAACACCATTTGGTTGCATCCGCGTTGGCAGTGCAAGCACATTTGGCAAAGTCTTTGTGCGATAATCAGTTAATTAAGAAGGAGCTTCATTAGTATTAAATCTACTATACGCATCTGTAAAAAGTTTCTCCACTAATGGTTTAACTCCTTTCAAATTATTATTCAATAAGTTACTCTGACTATGAATTCTTGATTCATAATCAGATTGCTCTCTTTTTCCTTCTTTATGTTCATTGATAATACCTTCAAGTATCTTAACCGTCATTTGTAGTCCATAGAATAAATCAGATAATTCCTGCCCGGGAGTCTTTTCCATTTCTATTTTAGGAATATATTTTAGATGGCAACTAAATACGATTTATGCGTTATTGAAACCTCTGATAAGAAAGACAAGAAGTATGATGCTAAATTTCGTGAGAAAGGTTGCCCTTGTAGTAGAAAGAAAGAACCAGAATGTGGTAAGAAGGAAATTACTGTATCTTTTGGTGCAAAGGGGTATGATGATTATACAACTACACCAGCTGACGAAAGAGAGCAGAAAAAGAGACTATACTTAGCAAGACACAAAGCCAGGGAAGATTGGAATAATCCTATCACTCCGGCTGCTTTGTCCCGATGGTTGTTGTGGAATAAGAAGACATTAAAAGAAAGTATTGCTGACTTTAAAAAACGGTTTAATTTATAGAATGTTTAAGCAGTTAAAACGATTACTTGGTAAATCTTATAGGACAATCAAAATATTTAATAGTCCTACAAAAAATATTATAAAGGGTATCACCGAAACTATAAAAGATGTAGGTAGTCAATATCCTCCACAAGTAAGAAATATACTTTTACAACATGGTAATCATAAAATTACAAGAATTAGATTATGTAGAGAAGTAGTATCAGGAAATACAGAATTTTTGCTTAAGGCTTTAGCTGGTAAAAATACTTGGGAAGAAGCTAAGAAAAAATATGGCTTTGATAAATTTTACCATTTATTTATGATAGCTACGATGGGCGACCATGAATTACATATTGAGAAGAATGAAGTAGTCCGTATTTCACCTAATCCACGACCATGTCCTGAAGCTCTTGATTTAGGTCCTGTAGAAATAACATTAAATAGTTTAATGGAAAGAACAAGACAAAGAATAGGAGATAATGATTTCTTTGTATATGACCCATTTAGTAATAATTGTCAAGCATTTATCAAACAATTATTAATAACAATGAGACTTTGGAATAATACTTCTAAGGATTATGTATTTCAGGATATTGAAGGATTAAGAAATGAATTACCCTCTTACGCTAAAACTATTGCAAAAGGTTTAACAAACGTAGGAGCTTTTTTAAATACTGCTTACCAAAAAACGAAAGACTATATAGAAAATGGCGAATCAGACCAAGGACTTGATAATCAGACCGATGCCTCTTGATAGTGAAAAAGAAGATTCAAAAATTTCAAAACTTGATTCAAGATTATTTGGTCATCCCTTTCGTTGTGTTATAGTTGGGTCTTCCGGTGGTGGAAAAAGTAGTTTCTTATATAGTCTTTTAAGTGATAAAAAAATGTATGCCGATTTCTTTGATAAGATTTTAATATGGAATGGTTCACCACGATATAATTCACAATTTAAGAAACTTAAGAATGTAGAAGTTTATAATTCATTTAATCCAGAAGAGATAAAAGATATTGTTAATGAAATTCGTATTATGCAAGAGGAAAGAAAGGCTGAAAATTTAAGATATTATAGAATTTTATTTGTATTTGATGATTATAGCTCTAAAGGTTTAGTGAGCCGTAATTCTATTAATATTATAGACGATGTATTTTGCAGCGGTCGTAACGCAGGTATTTCTATTATCTTGACTTCGCAGGTTTATAAGCATATAAATCGTAACTGTCGCATGACAAATGTAACACATTTAGTAGTAATGGGTGTAAATCAGGAAATGATGAAAGAAATATCTGAAGAACATCAATCTGAATTTGCTACGCCCGACGATATTATAAATATTTATAAAGATATTCGTAAAAAAGATTCCTACGGACATTTAATTGTAGATTATAAAAGACCAGCAAAAGAAAGATTTAGAACCTTAAATAAAATATATAAAATAGAAGACAATGTTCAATTGGATACGGAAAGCTTTAGGAATGGGAAAGAGAGTTCTGGGAAGAGTTAAATCTGGTGTTGAAACTGGAGCAAGAATATTTAATAAGGGAAAAGAAATATATAGCAACGCAAAGAATTTTGTTACTAATCTTCCGGTAGTTGGTAATCTTGCAAGAGATGTAATTCAAAAAGCTGAAACTTCCGCTAATGAAATGGCAAAACGTAAACTTGGAGTTAATTTTAATGATGTAAATCAAGCAGTTTCAAGATTAGAAACTGGAGCCAGATATTTACCTACTTAGTTAATAGAATGGGAAACGCTCACAGTGATTTTCAGAACTTTGGTAAGAAGGTTAGTGAAGGGTTTAACGTATTAGGTAAGAAAATGGGAGAGGGTTGGGAAGCTACTAAAAATTTTGGAAATAAGGCATGGAATACAATAAAGTCTGTTCCGGTTCTTGGTAAAATTGCTGAAGGTGTTGAAAAATATACCCCGATTGGGATGGCTGCAACAAATGCGTTAAGAGGAATTGATGTCGCCGCTACGGGAGGTAGCAAATTATTACAAGGTGATGTTAAAGGTGCTATAGGAGCCGCTACATCTTATGGTAGGGATTTGATAAATCAAAAGAATCCATTAATTGAAAAAATTAAGAAAATTCCAGTTGTTGGAAAAGTAGCATCCGGTATTGAAACAGCTGTTACTAATGCTCCTATTTATGGTGGAATGAGTATAAACACTATGAGAAATATAGGAAATGCTGGTTTAAATGCTGTAGATGCATTTAAAGAAGGAGATGTAAAAGGAGGATTTAGAAATCTTGCAAAAGGTGGAGCAGGTTATTTAGGTTCAAGGGGTGGAATGTTAGGAAAAGCTGGAATGTTAGCAGATAAAGTTCTATAAAGAAAGTCTCCGGTATTAAAATTTTAATATATGAAATTTAAAATTGCTATATATTAGAAAAAATGTCAGCCCTCACTGTTCCCTTTTTAATGCCTCGTGTTGAGGAAGTTGTTCCCGATTTTGCTATGTTGAAAGACCGATTGACTGGAGCTTCTGTTGTTGAGGAGCGTTATACAGCTACCCAGGTTCCTTCTTCCGGCGATTCTTATACTGTTGGAGGAAATGGAACTCGTCTTATGATTATCCGAGTAGCAAACCAGAATGATTATATTGATACTTCTACGATGGTTCTAAACTTTCGTGCACAAGCTAACGGTGGAGGTCTTGCTCTTGATGACCACGTTTTGACCATGGTTGATACTATCAATGTTAAAGTTGGTGGTCAGACTGTAGAAGTTCTTAATAATGTTGGTCACCTTGTGAATGCTTTAGTTCAGGGTTCTATGCCTTATAACTATTACAAGCAGAATGGTGGTTTTGAGGGTCTCTATATTTATGATAAGTGGAATGATACTATAAATGTAGGTTATCCTGGAGCTGGTGTACCTACTACAACTGCAAATACAACTTTTCCAGCAAATGACCCCGATGTTGATAATTCTAACTTAATTGATACTAAATGGTATGTTGGCAATCAGTGGCTTACAACTGGGCGATATTATTCTGTTCCTCTAACTCTACTTGGAATATGTCGTATTCCTACACTTTTCGCAGCCCGTAACTTTCAGGATGTAACTCTTGAATTCCTTTTCAGGACTCAGCTACAGGGTTGTTGCTGGACTGCGACACCTCAAGCGGGTGCACCCGCTGCTACAGCAATTAATATTAGCGATGTAACTCTTACTTATGATTGCTGCCGCATGTCTGCTGATTACTATGCTCTAATGGACAATGAACTTAAAATGCCTAATGGTTCTGGAGTAGCTTATGCAGTAGATACTTACCAGGTTCAGCCTGCATCAATTGGAGGTGGTTCTGGTCCTCTTCCTTCTTCAGCTGCAAGCACATCAATTACTTATTCTACTGGTGTAACTAATCTTACACGCATTGTGGTCGCAAAGGGAACACGTTTCTTGAAAGGTGTATATGGTGTTACAAAGCCTACACTTGCAGAGACTTCTTTCTCTTGGCGAAATAACTCTACAAATGGTAACTTTTCCTTCAGTTCTTACCAGGTAATCATCAACTCTAAAAGATATCCTCAGCTTCAGATTCAGTCTTCTGCTGCATCTTTCCAGGAACTTCAGAAGGCTTATAATCAGCTTGGCTCTGTTGCTGGTGGTGCTTTGATTTCTTGGTGGAACTATGTCGGTCATCCAGCTATTCGCTTGGGTGCTTTTGGTTCTGCTGTTGGTGGTTCTACAACTCAAATTACAACTTTTCAAGATGCTGTCCTTGCTGGTAAAGATGGAACTTCTCTTGGAGCATTTCCTTCTGACGAGGCTATGTTTCAAAATGGTGTAAATCTGGAGCAGTTTCTCACTAACCAGCCTGATGCTGGAGGTATTAATACTTCTACTTCTGGATATCAGATTGCTGTTGAGATTGCTAATAATGCTTATGCTATGACTACAACACCAGCCCCTGCCGCTGCAGCGGCAAATAGTGGTAGCTTGGATGCAACACCATTGACTCACTATGTAATACTTCATTTTACTCGTGTTCTAACTCTCAAGGCAGGAGCTGTAGAAGTTTTGGATTAAATAATCCCGGTTATAGTAGATAATGGACGAAATTAATACAATTAGTTTAGGAGCGAGTGGAGGTATAATTGGAATTATATTAGTCCTTTTTATAAGATATTGCTATAAAAAAGAATTACATACAAAATGCAAAAGTGCTTGTTGTGAAACAAGTGTGGACGTAGAAGATAATTCAAGTCCAATAAAATAAATTTTGAAAATATACAATATTTTTAAAATTTGAAAAATTGAAAAAGATTTTGTTGAGGGGGCTACTTAAAGAAGGGGTGCAGAAAAGGGGAGGGGCAAAAATATACAAGAAAAAGGGGATTGGCAAAAAGTTCAAAAATATACATAAAATCTCTATACTACTTTT
>Ga0181359_1000093_pt1 | contig 17573 bp, 6 predicted proteins | sample Fa13VDMM15SD_FD_141229 | JGI IMG/M metagenome (GOLD analysis project Ga0181359, IMG submission 141229) | Freshwater viral communities from Lake Michigan, USA - Fa13.VD.MM15.S.D | ecosystem: Environmental > Aquatic > Freshwater > Lake | place: USA: Michigan | collected 2013-09-24 | reverse complement strand
GATCACAGGCGCGTCCCGGAGCTGGTGGCGTTAATTACTTTTCACCCACTACCTACACGCAGAAGGCCGCAGGCGGTGGAATGATGTACGGCGGTGGTGGCATCTCTGATCTAGGTGGTTACTCAGATGGTGGCCGTCTACTCAAAGGCCCCGGTGATGGTGTGTCTGACTCAATTCCTGCGACAATCGGTGGTAAACAACCAGCTCGTTTGGCCACAGGTGAGTTTGTTGTACCGGCAAGAATCGTGTCTGAACTAGGCAACGGCTCTACAGAAGCAGGCGCTAAGAAACTATACGCCATGATGGATCGCGTCCAGAAAGCGCGCCGCAAGACTAAAAACGTTGCTGCTGATACCAAAGCGCAAAAATACTTACCCGCTTAAGGAGTTGTTATGGCCGGAGAAACCCTACCTACAGGATCGACAAACACCCAAGGCCTAGCCGATTGGGCTTCGCCGTACATCACTAACTACTTGGGTCAGGCTCAAGCGCTGTCCCAGTCGCCCTATCAGGCCTACCAAGGGCCGCTGACTGCCGGCCAGTCTGGTCTTCAAACTCAGGCGTTCCAAGGTCTTGGCTCTTTGACTGTTCCATCAAGCATTGGTGATGCGGCTACTACGGCAGGCAACCTTGCTACCAAAGCAGGCAATCTGTCTTACACGCCAACGACTCAATCGTTTGATGCTACTCAGGCACAGCAGTACATGAACCCGTACTTGCAGGCTTCACTTAATCCTCAGTTGGATGAAGCTCGCCGTCAGTCACAGATTACTCAGGCTCAGAATGCCAGCAAGATGACGCAGGCTGGTGCGTTTGGTGGTGGCCGTCAGGCTATCCTAGATGCAGAGACTCAGCGCAGTCTAGGAACTAATCTGGCCAACATCACAGGTCAGGGCTATAACACTGCGTTTAACAACGCGCAACAACAGTTTAATGCTGACCAAGCTCGCAAAATGCAAGAGGCTCAATATGGTGCTGGTTTTGGTCTGCAAGGCCTACAGGCTGGTATGCAGGGTGCTCAGACTCAGGGTAACTTGGGTAATATACAAAACCAAGCAACCCTTGCTAATCTGGGTCAACAGCTTGCAGGCGGAGCACAAGAGCGCGGCATTACCTCAGAAGGTATTGCGGCTGACTTAGGTGAATTTGAGAAGCAACGCCAGTTCCCATACCAACAAGTACAGTTCCAGCGCGACATGATCTCTGGCCTGCCTACTGGCTCGGTCACTAACACTGCTGGACAGATGTCTGGTATTGGATCCCTGCTGTCTACATTAGGCGGCGGTACAGCAGCTGCTTCTGCATTAGGATACAAAAACGTAGGCGAATTATTGACCAGCCTTGGTCTTGATTTAGGGCAGAAATCATGAATCTTATTCAAATCCAAGAACACTTAAAGGATCTGCCTACTCAGGCAATCATGTCCTACGCTAATGGGCAGAACCCACAGGTTCCTCCGTACATGGCTCTTGGCGAGATGAATCGCCGCAAGGCCATGGAACAACGCGCCGCACAAGCTCCCGACTCCTCTGTTAAAGAAAAACTTGAGAGCGAGTTAAGCCAACAAGTAGCACTTCCCGGCATTGGTCAGGGTATGAACATGCGAATGAACCCCGCTGGCATGCCTCCACCGATGCCTGCCGCACAGCCCCAGATGGCTCCTCAGATGCCCAAGATGCCTGTACAACCAGCGGCGCGTCCTATGCCTCCACAGCAGATGGCTAAACCCGGTGGTATCCCAGCAGGCGCACCCGGAATGGCCGCTGGTGGATTGGCTGAGTTGCCTGTTCGTAAAGACATCTTTAACTACGCGCCCGGTGGTATTGTGGCGTTTGCCGAGGGTGATGTAGTTGGGCTTCCAGAGTCTGAAGCTAACGCCATCATGAGAGATCAGTTAGCGGGTAAGGTTGGCCTGCCTATGCCAGTTAACCGTGATGAAGAACGCAAAAAGTTTGTTGAAGCCAATCCAGAAATGGGCGCTTTGATTAACAAGATTCCCGGAGAAAAGTTAGCTGCATTGGCTGCAAAGCTTGAAGAACAGAATCAAGCTCAACGTTCTAGGTTCCAAGAGGGTGAAGGCCGGCAAGGTCTTGCCGCTTTATCACAGGCGTTAATCTCCGCTGGTGAAGCTACCCGTGGTCAGAAGGGCATGGGAGGCATTGGAGCCGCATTTGGTGGCTTTGGTAAGTCCTATAACGCCGCTACAGCCGCACAAGAGGAGCGCGCCGCTAAACAGCAAGCAATGGAACGTGCTCAGACCATTGAGACAATGAAGCTCCAATCTGACATAGAGCAGATGCAACGTGCGTTTGCTGAAGGTCGGTTCGATGAGGCCGCCAAGCTTAAAGATCAAATCAATGCTCGCGAAGGCAAGATCCAAGAGATCAAGGGTCTTCGTGCTAAAGACGTTCTCTCGCTTGCAGACACACGCAGACAGCGTGATGAACAGGCTCGTCACAATAAAGCGGTTGAAGATTATCAAAGACAGCAACAAGCAATTGCAGCTGAACGTGCTAAGTACGACCGCGAAAACCGTCCTTCAGCTGAAGACAAGTTGCTTGGCAAAATCCAATCCAACGTCACTGCTGACAAAGCCTACCAAACATTGGCTAAGAAACTGCAGGATACTGAAGTTGGTAGTGATGAGTATTACAAGATTCTTGACGCTATGCGTGACATTGCCTCAACTTACTATCCAAAAGATGCAAAAGGCAATTACAGAATCGCACCACCACCCCAAGTAACTCGACCTGCTGCCGGTGAAAAACCAGCCGAAGCACAAGGATTCTGGGATAAATTTTTCAACGGACCCAAGCCACCCCCTAGCCCTGTGAAGCCAACTGCTGTACCATTCGACCAGCTGCCAAAATAAGGGGTAAATATGGACGTCTTGATGCCAGATGGCACCACGATTACTGGTGTTCCAGAGGGAATCACGCAAGCTGAGTTGCTTGCTCGATACGGTAAATTTTCAGCGCAGACGGCTCCAGCCCCAGCCCCTGCCGGCCTTGAGTCTATTGCTCCACGCGCACCAAACACAATGACTGCGGACGAGTACCGCGCTCAAGTTGCGGCTAGAGAAGCACAGGGATATGAAAGAACAGTAGGCGGTACAGCCAAGGACGTTGGCATCACATTGTTAAAGGGCGCTATTGGCTTACCCGAAGCAGCTGTTGGTTTGCTTGATCTACCCACGATGGGTTATGCCGGTAAGCTTCTTGAGCAGGCTGGCTTTAAACCCAAAGAAGCCAGAGAGATTCTCGACACATATTTGTCTGAGGCTCAACAAGCGGCTAATCGCAAGGTTAGAGAAGCCCAAGGTTTCTTACCCACAGCTAAAGCAGCTCTTCAAAACCCCAGCACTATCTTTACGACAGCTGGTGAGTCAATACCACAAATGCTTGGCGGTGCTGGTATTGCTCGAGGCTTATTGCAGGTAGCTCCTAAAATTGGCGCTGTAGCCGCTGGTGCCGCAGGCGAAGGCTTGATTGGTGCTGGCGCGGCTGCAGAGCAAATGCGTCAGGAATCCAAAGACAAGTTGTTGTCTGGTAAGCAGGTTATATCTGCCGTTGGTTCTGGCGTTGGTACAGCTGCATTTGGTGCGGCTGGCGGTAAGTTGGCTAACAAGCTTGGCCTTGATGACATTGATACATTGTTGGCTGGTGGTGCAAGTCAAGCTGCCGGACAAGCCAAGCAGGGCGTTGGCAAATCAGTAAGAGACTTTGCTCTGAAAGCTACGGGCTCTGGCATCTCTGAGGGTGTGTTTGAGGAGTTGCCACAGTCAGCGCAAGAGCAGATGTGGATGAACTACGCCATGGACAGGCCACTCATGGACGGCGTTGCTGAAGCATCCGCCATGGGCATGTTGGCTGGCTTTGGTATGGGTGCAGTCGGTGGAGGCTTTGGTAGCCTTCGTAAGACTGGACAAGCACCAAGCGGCCTTGAGAGCTTGCTTGCAGAAAACAAACAAATACTTGGAGTTCCCCCAGATGAAGGAGCTCCCGCTGGTATGGCGCCAGCACCCACAACTCCTCCGTCCACTAGCCCAGTTGTCGGCACTATGACAGTTGATGTTGATGGAAAGCCTGTTACAAAAGTTACTAGACAAGACGGCAGTGTAGACATTGATGGTGTGCAAGTTACACCGCCAACTGCAGTCGCAGAACCAGTAGTTACTGAACAACCACCAAGCACTGAATTAATCCAGCAAGTATTGGATGAGAGCCAAGACACAGGCCAGATGATGGGTGAGCTTGAGGGTAAACCCGTAGAGACTGGTGAGCAAGTAGCGCCTACTGGTGGTCCATCTGCACCTACAGTGACTAAGCCACAGGCTCCGGTAACAACGCCAGAAGCTGTAGTTACTACGCCAGAGTTTACTGTACCAACAGGATTTAAATACACGTTGTTGCAAAGCCCAGCTTACGAAGGCTTTGAACCACTATCTTTGGAAGATGCTGACTTTGAATTGGAGGCTTTAGAAGATAGCGCCAATAAAGGAAGAATGACTCCGGAGCGTTTTGCTCAATCTGAGATTGGCAAAAGGCTTGGCACCGCACAGATAATGCAGATCAATGAAGGGTTAAGAACTGATCCTATTGGAACGCTAAAAGCATTACGCAGTAATCTTGCGCCAACGGAAGCGCCGGCAGCTCCAGAAGCGCCAGCCACCTCTACCACTGGTAGTGTTACAGAACCGTTTGTTACTAACAGGCGTGTTGCTGTAGTTAAAGAGGTTAATGGCGTCAAGGTTCCGTTCTATATCAGCACTGGTAGTGGCGGTAAAAAGAATGTGCCTACAGGCCAGTGGTACCCATACTTTGGTAACGGTCCAGACGGTTGGTTTAACAAGGGTAGTGAAGAAGACATCAACAACTTTTACAACTCGCCCGAACTCAAGGCAGCTGCGGATGAGCTAAACACTACCATTGGAGACATTCGTTCTCAAATGGGTCAACTGCCCACTGCACAGGCGCTAGGTATAAACCCTAACGAAGGTTTATCTCCTGCAGCCAATGGTGACGCAAAGGCCGTTGAGAACATTCGCAATACGATTGACAGGATCACCAAGGGTAGAACTGTAGAGAAGACTCCAGAGGCACCAGTCGAAGAGAAGCCACCAGAGGAAAAGCCCGCTGATGTTGTTGAACAGCCAGCCGAGGAAGCGCCAGCGGAAGAAAAACCCGCTGAAGAAAAGCCTGCGGAAGAGACACCTACAGAAGAGTTAGTAAAGCCTGCAGAAGAGAAACCTGCTGAAGGTGAACCCAAACCTACAGGCGGTCCATCTGCGCCCGCTGGAGGCCCATCTGAGCCTGCTGGTGAGGCTGCTCCTACTGGTGGTGCTAAAGAGCCCAAGCCACCCAAGGTAAAGCTTACTGAAGAAGAGAAGATTAAAGCTGCTGAAGAAAAAGCTAAAGCTGAAGAAGAAAAGAAAGCCGCTGACGAGCAAAAGAAAAAGCTCGAGGAATTTAACAAGCAGCCTATGAAGGTTGCTATGGAAGAGGGTAATGCTGATCAGGTTTCAACTTTGCTGTACGGCAACGCTGTAGCAGAAGACCTTTTCCCAATCATCTTCCCTGCAGAAGGTCTGTTGCGTATTCCTGTGGACTTGCCAAATGTTTCTAAGATTGAAGAGGCATTAACTAAGTTTGGTTTCCGCATTACTGATCGTTCTATCCCTTCTGCTACGGATGATCCATCCTACACAGGACCAGAGCGCGTCACTATATCAGCGTTATACAAGCCGGAGAAAATAAGTATTCAAGGTGGTGGTGCTGAGTTTGTAAAGAACCGCAAGGGTAAAGTTACAGCACCTCCAGCTCCTAAAGACGCTACAGACAGTCAGATCTCTAAGATGTTGGCAGCTGTTGCCAAGGACACGCTACTTGACATTGACTCAAACAAAGACAATTCGTTTGGTGCAATGATGTACAAAGAGGGCATCGTAAGCTTCGTCATGCCGGCGTCTGATTACCTGCTAAAGGCTATAAAAGAAAACAGAATAGTCCGTGTATCGGACAGGACTGGTAGCCGTCAAGCCATTAAACTGGCTCTGGAAGAGGGTAAGCAAGAGGAAATACAAAAGCTCTTGCAGAGTTATGTTGATGCACTTCAAGGCTTGCAGGCGGTCTTTGACTCACACGCCCGTGTTGGTGAATTAGATAAGGCACTAAGAGAAAAGTACATCAAAGATGCGGAAGCAAGTGGTTCATCTGCAAAGTACACCGAAGATGGATTAAATCTACGCAATAAGTTATCAGCAAATGCTTTAGTTAATCTATTTAACAAGATGGATGGCTTGTTTGCGGCTAATCAAGATTCAACCGATCAAACTAATCGTATCGTTAAGAAAGAAACCGAAGTACCACCAGAGCTTGGCAACATTGTTCGCCGTGGTATGCGTGATCACCGACAGGGTCGTGATGTTGATACAAACGATTTTGTAACTACGTTTGGTTTCTTCCCGGGTGGTATTGACTTTGGTAACTGGGTTAACCAGACTGAGCGAGCTGCTCACCTTAACGCCATCTATGACGCCATGTATGACTTGGCGGATGTCTCTGGTATCAATCCAAAGATGTTGGGCTTGGGCGAGAAGCTCAAGATGGCCATCGGAGCGCAAGGTCGTGGCGGCAAAACTGCAGCTCATTACTTCCCCAAGCTTAATGAAATCAACCTGACCAAAACCAAAGGTGATGGATCACTTGGACATGAGTGGCAGCACGGCTTGGATTGGAACCTTCAGCAGACGCCAAACGGCAAGTTATTAATGTCGGGCACAGTCTCGCGTCTTAAAAAGCAGATTGAGATTGAGACAGTAGAGAACTACCTAAAGGGTGTGTTACGTGATACAGCTGGTAGCACAGACAACCGTAATCTCCCTCCCAAGAAAGCATTCTTTGCGGCCATCTCAAATCAAGGCTACTGGGGTACAGCCCCTGTTATCAGAGATTCAGACAAAACAACGCAATACTTTAAAGACGCACAGCAATTAGACCAAGACGAAGGCAGAGAGCCTCGCTACTGGGGCACAGACGTAGAGCTGTTGTCTCGCGCGTTTGAGGCTATGCTGTTTGACGCATCTAAAGGTGGCAGCCCATACCTTGTTGGCCCTACCGTTGCTGATGGATACATTACCAAAAAGAATGGTTATGGCGGCACCATTTACCCACTAGGTAAAGAGCGTCCAAAGCTCAATGAAGTCTATAAGCAGATGCTCACCCAGATTGACCCAGAGACTCTGGAAGTCAAGACCTACAAGATGGACACCAAGATTGTTGAAATTGAAGATCTGGGTTATGCAGTCCTAGACCAATATAACTTGGATTCAGGTACTTCTGGTGGTTTGGTTTGGTTTAAAACTGAAGACGAAGCCAAACGTACTAAAGCAGCGCGTGATGGCCAAGAGCGAGTCTTGACGCCAACTGACATGCAGATGAGCAAGGTCAACCAGCACATCATTGACATGGCCAAGCGCATTGACGTTATTATGGAAGAGATGGGTCTGTTTAAGTGGCCTGAGATTAAGAACGGCTCAATGGCTGAGTCCATGTTCTATCACATGCGTCAGGGCTGGTGGCCAAAGAACAACCGTGAGCTGGCTGAGTATGGTATTAAGGCCTACTTACAAAATCCAGAGTTGCTTGGTTTTAACCCAGCTAAAGACCAACGTGAGATTGAAAGATACAAGATTGCTGACTTTGAAGGTGATCGCGTCAAGCTTAAGCAGACTCAGGAAGACTTTGAGGCGGCAGCTACACGTTACATTAGCCAAGTCATTACTGACATGCGAGCGCAGGGCTCAGATACAAAGGCCATCTACGAATACATCGTTAACCTGTATCAGAACCAACCTACATTAGACGTTCAGTCTGTACTGAGCAAGAGTAACAACGCCTACTCTACGCCACTCCCTATTGCTTTCTTAGCAGGTATGCTGGCGCGTGTTAAGTCCACTACAACAGTGTTAGACCCAACAGGTGGTAACGGCATGTTGGTGGTGGCGGCTAACCCACAGAACGTCACAACAATAGAGTTAGACCCACACCGTGCCGAGAACATGCGTCTAATGCAAATCGGTAACGTGATTGATGGTGATGTGTTTGAGAAATTAAAAGACCTAAGAGATCAAGAGGTTGATGTTGTCTTGGCAAATCCTCCGTTTGGAGCTTTGTCTACGCCTGATAACGTCCCGTCTTGGAATGGTCAGAACTATAAGATTGGTACGCTTGATCAAGCGATTGCTGCCAAGTCTTTGCGCGCCATGGCTAACAATGGCCGTGCTGTCTTGATCCTTGGAGCTCACCCCAAGCCCGGAACAATTACATCCACAGATCGGGTGTTCTTGAACTGGTTATATGGGAACTATAACGTAGCGGATCACTATGAAATTGCTGGTGGCTTGTATCGTAAACAAGGCGCGAATTGGCCGTTGCGCGTCTTAGTTATTGCCGGCAGAAACCAAACGGACAACGTTTATCCAATTGACTCAACCGTTGATCGGATAACTACATTTGATGAACTTTGGAGCAGATATGTTCAAACCAGTGATCGTAGCGAACAAGTCGTGGTGGGTACCGGAAAGAAACAGCCAGCTACTGGCGGTGCCAATCAACCAGCCGGAGGAGTACCAACAAGCGGTGCGGTGGAAGATGGAGGCACTGGCGCAGGAGTGGGGACTACAGAGGGCGGTGGAGTCGGCGAACAACTACCTAAAACAGGACGGGGCACTGGAACTACCGCTGGCGGAGGACGAGGAACAGCTGGTGGAGCTGGTACTGCTGAACAGCAGCCGGATAGCGGAAAAGGTAAACGAGGGGGACCCAGCGGTGTCGAAGCCGGCGGAACCCAAGGAGGCCAAGATGGCGGCGGAGGATCAGGAGATGAACTGGGAGGACTTTCTGACCTAGACCTAGAAGCATTATTTAAAGACATCAATGAGTCTTTAGAAGAGAAAGAAACAAAAGGTAAGCGAGAAAAGCCAACTGGCGGGGCTAGAAAACCAAGAGAAGCTAAAGAGCCGGGCGCTAAACGCGAACCCAAAGCGGCGGCTGTTGACGTTTCTCCAGAGATGCAAGCTTTGGTTGAAGAATTAAGAATTGCTTTAACTGGCAAAGCGCCACAAGTAACCAAAGAAACTACACCAGAAAACAGTCCAGAGCGTTTGGATAAGCAAGTTGGTGAAGCATTGGGACGTATTGCCCAAGATACAAAGAACACCAGTGATGACCCTAACAGTGGTCAATACTCACGCAAGGGTGATCAAGAGTACGCTAACGTACAGCCAATCATTCAAAAGGTATGGAACTTAGCTGGAGAAACAATAAGTGATTTTAGTGCGCGAGTTAAACACATTGTTAATGTGTTGGTTCCCCAGCTAGGAAAAGCAATCGTAGCCCACATCCAAACATTTATTGGAAGCCTACGCACTGTTGTACAAAAACGCCCCAAGAACCAAACCCCTGTTCAGTCTGAACCTATTGATACAGAGTCACGGGTTGTCTACCTTGGTAAGTCACGCTTTGCCAGCGATGGCATTTACTTACCACGCGCGCAGTCTCAGCATGCTTACTCTGCACTTGAGAACCTAGAAGCACAAGTTGGCAACATTGATGAGTTTGTTGCTAGTGAGCTGGGCTACCCATCGGTAGAGAAGATGGCCAAGGGATTGGCGGGCTATCAGATTGATGGCTTGGCTCTGGCTATTCAGGCTAACAAGCTTGGTAAAGGCTTCATCATTGGTGATGACACTGGCGTAGGTAAAGGCCGTGCAGCTGCTGCCATGATTGTCTGGGCTAAGAAGAACGGGAAGATCCCAATCTTTGTAACTGTTAACGATTCAATGTACACATCTATGTACGAAGATTTGATTAACATTGGACACGAAGAGTTCAAGATTGGCATGACCAATAACAATGCCATCATTCAGCGCAATATGGGTGGTGGCAAGATTAAGACTGTGTTCGAGAACAAAGGTAAGGCCGGTCCTGATTTGATGGCTTACATCAAAAAGAACGGTGAATTGCCAAAAGGCATGGACGTTTTGTTCACAGCCTACTCTCAACTGAACGGTGGTGCTGGCTCACCTCAACGTCAAGACGCTATTGCATCTTTGGTCGCCCAAGGCAAAGCTGTTTTGATTATGGACGAAGCCCATAACGCAGCTGGTATCCCTTCTGATTCAGACTCTAGGGGTCAGAACGCATTCTTTATGTCATTGCTGACGGGCATAGATTTGCTTGGCAAAGACGTTGAGACTCCAGAAGATTGGGTGCCACCACCAGCAGTTTATTTGTCTGCCACGTTTGCAAAACGCCCAGACAACATGCCTCTGTACATCCATACCAACTTGCGGTATGCGGCCAATACGCCTGAAGAGTTGACCAACTTGTTTGGTAAAGGCGTTAAGACTGACGTCCTGCAACAGGTTTCCTCTGAGATGTTGGTAGAGTCTGGCTCCATGTTACGCCGCGAGAGATCGTATGAAGGCGTCAAGATGGACTTTGTTACAGACGATGCAAACGCACCACGCGACATCCGTGAAGTTGACAAAGTTACAACCATTCTTAGAGCGTTAGTTAACGCTGACCGTGCACTTAAAGAGTGGTCAAAGGATCCTTCTAATCAAGCTTTGATCATTAACACGCTTGGCCCACCCGGCTCCATGCTGGGCAAAGAAGGCCCGACTGCCTTTGCTGAAGCCAAAGGTAATCCATTCACCTCTGTGGTCCACAACTACATTGGTACGCTACTGCTGTCTGCTAAGACTCAGACTGCCGTAGACATGGTGATCGACAAGATGAACAACGGCGAGAAGGTTGTTGTTGGTCTGCAGAATACCAATGGTAGTGCGCTAGATGACTTTGTTGCAAAGAACGGCATTAAGATAGGCGATGAGATCCCTAACTTTGGTTGGCAGACTTTGCTTCAGCGAGCGATTGATTCGACTAGAAAGATCACGCTGAAGTCTGCTACTGGGAATCCAAAAGACAACGTCAAGGTTGAGATCCCATACTCTTTGATGCCCCCGTCAATTAGGGCAGGCTACGACAATCTGGCAGACATGGTCAAAGACTTCCAGTCTGATTTGCCTGTGGCTCCTATTGACTACATGCGTACACAGCTTGAAGGCAAGTACGTGTGGACAGCTGACGGCAAGACTAACGTTGGTGACGCACCACCGCCCGGAGTTAAAGCCAGACGTCTGGTGGTCAAAGAGATTACTGGCCGTAACACAGCGGTAGATTACAGTGGCGATAAGCCCAAGTACATGGCTCTGAGCAATCCAGAGCGCACCGAGATGATCTCTTCATTCCAGAACGGTGAAGAGTCAGAGAACGGACCGATTGATGTATTGATCATTAACTCAGCTGGTGCAACTGGTATCTCGTTACACGCATCTACAGAAGCGTTTGATCAGCGCCCACGCCACATGGTGGTGCTCCAGCCTCATGGAGACATCAGCGTATTCATCCAGTTGCTGGGTCGTATCCACCGCACTGGTCAGGTTGAATGGCCTTCATTCACCATGTTGGCTACCGGCATTCCAGCCGAGCGCCGTATCTTGGCCATGCTTCGTAAGAAGTTGTCAAGCTTGAAGTCCAATACATCGGGTGGCTCTAGCAGTACCAAGGTGAACGGCGTTGACTTTATCAATAGGTATGGTGACGTTGCTACTGCCGAGTACCTGAACGAACATGCTGACATCCGTGCATTCTTAGCCCAGCAGTCATTTGCAGATCCCGCAGAAGCCGCTGGCTCTGACTTGGCACACAAAGCCTCTGGTACAGCTGGCCTTCTGTCCTCCTCAGACCAACAGGAGTTCTTTGACTCTATCGAAGCTAGTTACTTGGCCGAGATTGAGCTGCGTAATGCGACAGGAACAAACGCCCTTGAGCGCCGTGTTCTGCCGCTTAACGCTGAAATGATCAAAGAGAACCTGATCGAGGAAGGCTTAGATAGCACCAATCCGTTCTTGTCTGATGTGGTGATGGCTCAGTTCAACGTGGATGTGATTGGCTCAATCCCAACCCAGAAAAACATTGAAGATGATATTGCCCAAGCCTTGAATGGTCGCACTGCCCAACAAGTTGTAGAAGAGATTGATACCGATCTCAACACAGTTTTTGTTGAAGTGCGTAACCAAATCATTTTAAAACAGCAAGCTTTGAGTGCCGCCATTGCCGCACCCGGAGCTACTGAAAAAGATATTGCAGAGTTAACGAAGCAAAAAGAGGCTCTGGACGTACAGTTTGCTACTCTTGGTGAGCGCAGAGAAAAGACTTTAAGCGCCTTGAGGAATCAGTTTGCCATCGGTACTGGCTTTGATTCATTCATGATTAACAACGTGCCAGCAGCTGCTGTTGTGATCGGCGTTAAGGTAGACAAGTCAAGGATTGGTAAGTCAAAAACTGGCAACCCATACTCGCCATCCAACTTTCAGATCATCCTTAAGCGCAATATCCCAGAGGGGCGCGTTGCTCCTACGCTGGCTGCCCTTGAGGGACCAAGCATTGAACGAAGCCAGCCAATGCGTAGACCTCCGCTGGACGAATTTTTTGCTCTGAAGTCAGTGACGGGTGGTCGCACTACTCGTTACATTGCACTTGGCAATATCCTGAGAGCAGCTCAGTTGTTTGACAAAGATGGTGGCGAGATCGCTAAGTTCACCTTGCAGAATCAAACAGAGGAAGTCTCTGGCGTGATCATGCCTGTGAAGTACCAGCCTGTTGCCATCAGTGATCAGCCTGTGCGTATGCGTAACGCTAATGCTGCAGTGCAATATACGTTAGCTGCTTGGAATGAAATTCTACGGAAAAAGTATGACTCCACTCAGATGGAAGATTACAAAGACATAGCAGATAGTTTGGGACAGTACCTGCTGCCAAACTTGCCAAGCTTTGTGCCGTATGCAGAAAACTCAAAGAACTCTTACACAACCAAAGTTGTTCGTGGTGCCAATAACATTTGGACATTGACGCTAGACAGCTACAGGCCAACCGGCTTTAGGTTGTCTATCTCTGGTGATGCGCCTAAGAAGTTTGTAACGTCTATCAAAGGCGTTTCATTGGCCAAGAAAAAGGGTGGCCCTTATGAGATGTCCCCACGGGATGTTATTGCAGACCCAGTAAACCTCATTGCCCTAATTAAAAACTTGCACAAGCATTACCCTGCCACAGTGGAAGCTGACGCTGGTCAACTTGCCCGTGAGGTAATGAAGGTTGAGTTTGATGACTCTGAGTCTAAGAAAGGCATGTTCTCTCGCGCTATACCCGAGGGCGGTCAGAGCGTTGAGGATGTAGAAGCTCAGATCAAAGCAATCAAGGGTATCAATGTTAAAGTGGTTCAGTCTGCTGACAACTTGCCTGATGCAGCTGCTCCCGCTGATGTGGAAGGTGCTTGGTTCTCTGGTAACACTGTTTACTTGGTGGCTGATAACCTGCCAAACGCCCAGCGTGTTCAAGAAGTGCTGGCGCATGAGGCCATTGGTCACGCTGCATTAGAAGGCATGCTTGGCAAAGACTTGATGAAGGTCATGGTCCAGAATGTTCAGGAGCTGGAGAAAACCTCTAAGGTTGTTCAAGGGATTGCCGCACAAGTAGACCGCACACAACCCGGTCTATCACCCGAGCGCCGTGCTAAAGAAATCGTGGCCATGATGGCAGAGCGCGGAATGCAAAACAGCATCATCCAGCGCGTCATCAAAGCCGTGCGCGGTTGGTTAAGAAGCTCTGGATTTACTCTGCAGTTCTCTGACAACGACATCTTGGCGTTACTCCAAAATGCTGAAACGTTCTCTGGTGAGATGGCAGACGCCACAAGCGAAGCTTTGTACTCCAGAAACTTCAAAGGTGGGCCCGGTGCATTGTCTACGTGGGAAGCTGCTGACGATCTAAAGTTAACAGACACACTTGTTTACAAGTTCATTGATAAGCACATCGACACCAAACGTGTGATTGAAGCCATCAATAATGAGTCTGGCCGTATTGAGGATAATTGGAATCCCTACCTGAAAGAAGAGTTATTCCATGGCAGAACGGCCAAGCAGACTACAGACTTTCTGAAGAATGACTTGCGTCCTTTGCTTCAGGACATGGATAAGCGCGGGGTAACGCTTGAGGAGTTCAACAAGTACCTTCACGCTAGACATGCAAAAGCCCGTAACGCATTTATTCTTAAACGTGACCCAACCAATCCTGCAGGTTCTGGATTGTTTGATGACGAAGTAGATGCCTACATGGATGCTTTGGACAAAACTCCAGAGCTGAAGAAGAGTTACGAACAGCTTGCTAAGAAGATTGATGAGATCGTTACTGGCACTCAAGAGCTGTTAGTGTCCTCCGGCTTGGAAAAGCAAAGCACGATTGATACTTGGCGCGAGAGCCTTCCGTTCTATGTGCCTTTAAACCGTGAGCCTGACGAGCTTGATTTTATCAATGCAAGCAGTGGCATGGGTCAAGGCTTTGCTGTAAAGGGTTCATTTACTAAAGCCGCAGTAGGTTCGCTCAAGAGTGTCAGCGACATCATCGGAAGCTTGGCACTTGCGCGCGAACGTGCCATCGTCCGTGCAGAAAAGGTGCGCGTTGGACGGGCGCTGTATGCACTGGCCATTCAGAATCCTAATCCAAACTTCTGGAAGCCAATCAACCCTGACGCCATTAAGAACAAGGCCAAGTTGATTGATGAGATTGTTGCCTTGGGAATGAACCCCAATGACGCAAACAACATCTTCCAAGAGCCAAAGACCGGTGCGATTGATAAGAAGACTGGGCTTGTCAAGTACGAAATCAATCCAAACATGCGTAACTCGCCTAACGTATTGGCGTTGCGTATTAATGGTGAAGACCGCTATGTGTTCTTTAACCCGGGCAACCCAAGCGCCAAGCGCATGGTGGAAACCTTAAAGAACATTGGCATCAATGACCTAGACGAAGTACTTGGTAGCGTTGCTGAGATCACCCGCTTTATGGCGGCTGTGAATACCCAGTACAACCCTGTGTTTGGTGCGTGGAACTTTACACGCGACTTACAGGGTGCGGCCATCAACCTTTCTAGTACGCCTCTTGCAGATAAAAAGGGTCAGGTCATTGCTGACTCTATGACTGCTGTTAGAGCTATCTATCGCGTCCTGCGCGGTAAGCCAGCCACAAATCCAGAGATGCAGAAGTGGATGGATCTGTTTGAGAGGTTCCAAAAAGCTGGTGGCCAGACTGGATTCCGCGAGCAGTTTAGCCGTGGTCAGGGTAAAGATACGATTGTTGCCCGTGAGCTGGGACGTCTGAGCCGTAGCAACGTTAAACAAGCCGCCTATGCTGTCTTTGATTGGCTGTCTGACTATAACGATGCACTAGAGAATGCTGTCCGTTTGGCTTCGTTCAAAGCTGCGTTGGACAAAGAGATGTCTGAGGATCAGGCAGCAAGTTTAGCTAAGAACATCACTGTTAACTTTAACCGTAAGGGTGCAAGCACTCAGACGATTGCCGCCTTGTATGCGTTCTTTAACGCCGCTATTCAAGGTACAAAGCGTTTGGTTGAAACACTGTTCACAAAGGACAAGACTGGCAAGATCAAGTTAAGCTCCCTCGGTAAGAAGATCATTGCCGGCGGTATGTTCCTTGGCGTCATGCAGACCGCTATTTTGGCGATGGCTGGCCTCGGTGCAGATGAGCCTCCTGAGTGGGTGAAGTCCAAGAACTTGATCATCCCAGTAGGCGATGGTAAGTACTTGACCATCCCAATGCCGCTTGGATTTAACGTCTTCCCTAACGTTGGTAGACTGATCGCCGAGTACATGATGGTTCAAGCTGGCGCAATGAATGGTAGACGCGACCTTCAGACAACCATCACAAACATCTTTAATGCAATACTTGGTTCTGTTAACCCGCTGGGAACTAGCACGTTTGCTCAGACACTGGCACCAACCATTGTTGACCCATTCGTTGCGATTGCTGAGAACAGGGATGCCTTCGGACGTCCTATCTCAAGAGAAGACAAAGCTCTTGCTCCTTCGCCCGGATATGAGCGTAGCCGTGAGACTGCAAACTTTGTGTCCCAAGGCTTGGCTTACGCGCTGAACTTCATCACTGGTGGTGGCGACAAGGGCATAGGTTTGGTTAGTCCTACGGCAGATCAGATCAGTTATGTGGCTGGCCAGTATGCTGGTGGTGTGGGTAAGCTTGTCATTCAGACAGGCGAGTTCGTTAAGAGTCAATTCACTGGTGAAAAGGTAGAGACTTACCAAATACCAGTAGCAGGCAAGCTCTATGGCGACATCAAAACGCCGGCAGCTATCGCAGGCGTGTTCTACGAGAACATCAAGGTAATGTCCAACCACGAACGGATCATTAAAGACATGAAGGGTAAGGGCGTAGAGGCTTACTACAAAGAGTCACCTGAAGCCAGACTGTGGCGGCGCGCTAACTACGTTGAGAATGAGATTGCTCGCCTCAAGAAAGAGAAAAAGGCCTTGAAGGAGCGCGATGCCCCCGAGGCCCAGATTAAACGCAAAGATGAAGCCATCAAAGAGAAGATGGATGCGTTTAACAAACAAGTTAGTAAGGTCCAATAATCCCTTGCTCAAAGAATAAACCCAGAGTTTTGCGATGTGCTTCCTCCCACATCTCAATCCTCTGGGCTTTATCCATCTTAGAGCCTTGGTCTAAGTCGCTGTGGCACCTAAAACATAATGACGCTATACGGTAGTCGTGAGCTTTGAGCCCACGGCCTTTGCCGTCCCGCAGTTGATTACTGTGGGCAGCTACCACTGTTCCATCACTCACTCCGCAGTGTTGGCACGGTAGGAGCCTCGCGGCTTTTAGCATTTTTTCGTTGCGATACATTTTTCTTCTCTGGTTTGCAATCAAAGCAGACCCAGCGATTACTGTTGCGGTCTACAACTTTGCCGTTGTCTAATGATTTAAGGTGCTCACACGTAGCGCAGTATCGCTTACCGTATATCCTCATGTTTTCTGACATTGCGCTTTTCCTTTTTGATTGCAGCCAGTCCTTCTTCGGGTTCTTTATCGCGCGCTTTCATCCATTGATCGGCTATGTCATGAGCTGCTTCGGCTAGGTTCTCACCCTCCCTGTTACGGAGGATGAGCCCAGCCAAAGCAAACATAGACGCCAGATCACGCAGATTGGTGTCATGCTCCATCAGTGAACCTCTTTATCTTGTTCCGCTTCTAAGACGGCGCGAAAAGAATGCGTCATGCAGTATGCAAACACTTGCTCTGGCATCTTTAGTTCAAGGGCGATCAAGCTTGCCACATGGGATAAAGCTGAGATAGCGGCTTCTGGCGGAACGTTTTCAGCGTTCATAACAACAGCAAGGATGTCATCGGCCAACTTGCTGGTGTATTTGATTTCGTCATCGTTAGTGTCCATCACATCTCCAGTTCTTTGATTTGATCAGCCAACACATCGGCCAAGTACTTACCGCGAACGGCAATGTGCTCGATCTCTTTGCAGGCATCTATCTCTTTGATACAGTCTTTGAGCGCCTTGTTATACCCAGACTTGAAGGTATCGTCACCATCAACGATCATGCAAATGGCGTCCCGCACCATGCTAGA
>Ga0181359_1000092_pt1 | contig 17581 bp, 2 predicted proteins | sample Fa13VDMM15SD_FD_141229 | JGI IMG/M metagenome (GOLD analysis project Ga0181359, IMG submission 141229) | Freshwater viral communities from Lake Michigan, USA - Fa13.VD.MM15.S.D | ecosystem: Environmental > Aquatic > Freshwater > Lake | place: USA: Michigan | collected 2013-09-24 | reverse complement strand
GAATGTAGCAAGCACCTCAGGTAGTTTTGGTAATCAGTCATACGTGTTCTGTATTTTAGAAGATATAACGGTTCCTGTGTTTAATGGCGTAGCAACGTTTGATGATCTTAAGGTATATCAAGGAACTCTTCTAACAAGCAGATTTACTATTAGTACTCGAAATTTAAATCAAAAATTTATTTTGCCAAATAGTGGTATTGATACTGATTTAATTTCTGTAACTGTAAGAAATAACGAACAATCTACTAATTCAACAAAATATACTCGTCAAGATAATATTTTTGAAATCAATCAAGATTCTAAAGTTTTCTTTCTTCAAGAAATTGAAGATGAAAGATATGAACTTATTTTTGGAGATGGAATATTTGGTAAGAAACTTGAAGAAGGAAATTTTATTGAAGTTGGGTACATTACTTCAAATGGTGATAGTGCAAATGGTATAAATCAATTTACATTTGCAGGGAGAATTACATATAATAGAAACTCTACAGAATATGCAGTTACTTCTGGAATTTCATTACTGACCACAGGATTAATTGCGTCGGGTGGAGAAAATATCGAATCTGTTGAATCTATCAAAAGATATGCACCAAGAATGTATGCATCTCAAAATAGAGCACTTACTGCAAGTGATTATGAAACATTAATTCCTGCAAAAATTTATCCAGAAACTGAATCTATTTCTGTATTTGGCGGAGAAGATTTGGTTCCTCCTCAATATGGAAAAGTTTTTATTACCATCAAACCAAGAACTGGTGATTTTTTACCAAACTTAATTAAAGAAAATATTAAACGTGACCTTAAAAAATATTCAGTTGCTGGAATTGTTCCTGAGATTTTAGATTTGAAATATCTTTATATTGAGATAAATTCAAAAGTTTATTATAATACTAATCTTGCTCCAAGTTCTGATTTTGTATCAAGTATTATACAGGGTAACACAACCAAATATGCAGAATCAACTGAATTAAATAACTACGGGGCAAGATTTAAATATAGCAAATTTCTAAAAACTATTGATGAAAGCCATGAGTCAGTAACTTCAAATATTACAACAATTCAAATGCGAAGAGACTTGAGAGTTGTATTAAACACATTTACTGAATATCAAATTGGTTTTGGGAATGAGTTTCATATTCATAGTATGAGTGGTTTTAATATTAAATCTTCTGCGTTTAGAGTATCAGACATACTACAAAATGTTTATATTTCAGATCTTCCAAATTCAGATGGAAAAACTGGATCTTTATTTCTATTCACAGTTCCAGCATTAAATTCAACAACACCAACTATAGTAAAAAGAAACATAGGTAGAATAAATTATAAACAAGGCATAATAATTATAACTCCAATAAATATTCAAGCAGGGAAAATAAAAGATGGTCAAACAATTGTTGAGTTCTCAGCAACTCCACATTCAAATGATGTAATTGGATTGAGAGATTTGTATTTGCAACTAGATATTAGTAATAGTAATTATGAAATGATTCCTGACAATATTTCATCTGGAAATGATCAATCTGCATCTAATTACATCATATCTTCAAGTTATGCAAACGGTCTTTTAATTCGTCCAACAAGTAACATTGAAGCAGGTGCAGTTGCTGCTGCAACCTCATCACTGGGATTGTCTGGTCTTTCAACCCTATCTTCAACATCAACAGCATCTTCTACTCCTCCTTCTTCAGGACAAACATCTTCTACTCCTCCTACTTCTATTTCTACTCCTTCTTCTTCAGGACCATCATATTCTTCAGGATATTAATAAAAAAATAAATCAATAAAATGACAGAAAAAAGAATTCAGTTTAGTAATATAGTTTATAACCAACTCCCGGCGTATGTTAGAGAGGAGTTTCCACTAGTCGCTGAGTTTCTTTCTGAATATTATCGTGCTCAAGAGTTTCAAGGAGCCCCTATAGATTTAATTCAAAATATTGATGAATATATTAAAGTTGATAAAATAACGAATCAAGTTGATTCTATAATCTTGAATGATAATGTTACATCTTTTGATGCTACTTTAAATATTAATATTATAAAGTCTCCTTCTGGAACTCATGGATTTCCTGAAAAATATGGTCTATTAAAAATTAATGACGAAGTAATTACATACACTGGAAAAACCTTCAGTTCTTTTACTGGGTGTATTAGAGGATTTAGTGGAATTGATTCTTATAAATCTCAAAATCGTTCTGACCAATTAGTATTTTCTAAATCAGAATCTGCAAATCATCTTGCAGGAGATAAAATTTTTAATTTGAGTTCTTTATTTTTACAAGAATTTTTATTAAAAATTAAATATCAGTTAACTCCAGGATTTGAAAATAGAACTTTAGATAATAATTTAAATCAAGCATTATTCATTAAGCAATCAAAAAATTTTTATGGAAGTAAAGGTACTGATGAATCTTTTGAAATATTATTCAGAGCTCTTTATGGAGAAGATGTACGTATTATTAAACCAAAAGAATATCTTTTTAGACCATCTGATGCACAATATCAAATAACGACAGATTTAGTTGTAGAAAGCATTGAAGGTAATCCTGAAAATTTAATAAATTCTACTTTATTTCAAGATCAATATTTAGATTTTACAAAAGCATATGCACCGATTACAAACGTAGAAAAAATATCTCTTAAAACTGGTACTGGATCGTACTATAAACTTAGTATAGATTCTGGTTATAGTAAAGATGCTGGACTTGATGGATCAATATATGGAGAATTCAAAGTTCACCCACAAACTAAAGTAATTGGTCAATATAATTTAAACACTTTTATAGTAACTAGTGTAGTAAATCCAGGAACACCACCACCAAATAAAGTTTGGGCAATTGATGGACTAACTCAACAACAACTGACTTTAGTAAGAGGGAGTACATATAGATTTGATACATCAGATTCTTCCAATACTGAGCATATTCTTATATTTCAAACAACATTTGGAAATTCTCTTTCTTCACTATATTATTCCATATTGAGTAATGGAGTTCCAGGACAAGCAGGATCCTTTACTGATTTAACTATTGATGTGAATGCTCCAGTTGAAGTAATAAAATATAACTGTTCAAATCATAATGGGATGGGTGCAGATATTAGAATAACTGGCACGTCTGATGATCTCACAACTCTTGATGTTGATTCAACCATAGGATTTCCGAATAGTGGTGAACTATACGTTACATATAATGATCAAACACGAGGCACCATATCATATAAGTCAAAAAGTGTAAATCAATTTTTTAAATGCTCAAATATTACAGGAATAATTAATGATTCTGCAAATGTTGGCATTAATACTTATGCAAGAGATTATGACAATAATATTAAAGTAAGAATTACTTCTGTCATTAAAGATCTTGCTTTAGTTGATGATACCTACTATTTGAAAAAAGGAAATACTTGCCAGATTAAAACTTTAGGAATTAATTCTGAAGATATAGTTTCAAATAATTGGTTTTTTAATATTTTAACTTTATATGATGTTGAATCAATTATTTTAATTGATAATACCGATAAAACTTATAAAATTACAACAAAAGTAGATAATTTTTTCAAAATAGGAGATAATTTAAAGTTAATTAATAATTTTGGAGTTGAAAAAAATTCTAAAGTAATTGACATTGTTTCAAAAAAATCTTTTAATGTAAGAGGTCAAGGAGAATTACAACTTACTAGCACTTATACAATAAAAAGAGAAGTTTTAAGACCAACTTCTCCAGTATTTCCTAATATTTCTATTTTTACTGCTAATGTTCAAAATGTATATAAAGACGGTAATAAAGTTATAGTTGCATCACCATCTATTCCAAACTATAACGACCAACCATTAAATGTGGCATCAAAAGAAATAATTTTTTCTGGAACATTTATTTCAGACATCTTTAAAATTACTTCTACTAAAGACCATGGATTTTATACTGGAGATGCAGTTTACTACACACCAGAAAAAAATTTGGTACAATCATTTGATACCGATGGAAGCAGTGTTGAAGTTGAAGTAACCTCAAGTAAGTTGTTTAACGAGGGAATATATTATATAAAAAGAATTGATTCAAATAATGTTAAATTTGCTCTAAGTAAATCTGATATTTATAATTCAAAGTTTATATCTGTTGATAGTCCAGTAACAGTAACTTCAAACAAACTAGAATATTATAAATTTAAATCAAAAACATTAAAATCACAAAATCTTTTTAGACAAATTGCTCCTCCTATTAATGATGGAGTTGAATATTCAACAAAACCTGGATTCACTGGAATTTTAATTAATGGTGTTGAAATATTAAATTATAAATCCAGTGATATTGTATATTATGGATCACTGAATGAAGTAGAAGTTGGTGCTGGTGGTACGGGTTATGACATAATTAATCCTCCAACTTTAGTAATTAATGATTCAGTTGGTTCTGATGCCGCTGGTTTTTGTGCGGTAAAAGGTTTTCTTAAAGAGATAAGGATCGTTGACCCAGGATTTGATTATGTAGAAATCCCCGTTATTAAAATAACTGGAGGAAATGGTAAAGGTGCTAAAGCTTTTGCAGGAATGAAACTGATTGATCATGAAGCAACTTTTAATTCTGAATACGGTGCTACGTTATTTAATGCTAATGGTTCACAAGTATCTTTAGGTAATGATACTATTGGATTTAGCACATACCATAAATTTAGAAATGCTGAGAAAATAATTTATATTACTAACAACCAAAGGGGAGTTGGTGGTATTTCCACAGATTCATCATATTTTGTTTCTGTACAATCACCAACTCAAATCAAGTTGCATAATACTTTAGGTGATGTGATCTCTGGAATTAATACTATTAATTTAACTTCTCATGGAGTTGGAAATCATCAACTTAGATCCTTCAATAAAAAATCTATTTTGGGATCAATTAACATAGAGAATCCTGGTTCTGGATATGAAAATAAGAAAAGAATAGTTACAAGTTCAACAACAGGTATTAACACATCAATTAATCAAATTAATATATCAAATCACAAATTTGAATCTGGAGAGATTATAAAATACTCTACAAATGGATCCGTAATTGGTGGATTATCTAATAATACTGAATATTACCTAACAAAAGTTGACGATGATAAGTTTAGACTATCAGGAATTGGAACTGGAAATCTGACAAGTGATTTTTATTATAATACAAACCAATTTGTCAATTTTACTTCGGTTGGAGTTGGAACTCATACTTTTAATTATCCAGAAATTTCTGTTGAAGTTATTGGTAATGTTGGTGTTTCTTCAATTGGTTCTAACAATTTTAAAGCAGTTATTCAACCAATTTTTAGAGGTGAAATTACCTCAATACATTTAGAAACCAATGGTTCCAATTATGGATCACCAGAAATTTTAAATTATGATAGACAACCCCTAGTCACTTTAAATAGTGGTTCGGGAGCTATAGTTAGTCCTATTATTATAAATGGAAAAATTACCGAAGTTTTAGTAATTTCTTCTGGAAGTGGGTATAATTCTCCTCCAGATTTAAAAATTAATGGAAATGGTTTTGGTGCGGTACTTTCTCCAATTTTTGAAAATGGACAATTAGTTGAAGTAAAGGTAATTGAGTCTGGTCTTAGGTATTCAGCAAACAATACTACAATAGACATCATTGCTGCAGGATCTTTAGCAGAATTTACTACAAAAATTAAAACTTGGAATGTTAACCTCTATCAAAAGAATTTATCAATTGTTTCTGATGATGACGGAGTTATATCTGAAGGAATAAATGAAGATTTTGAATTACAGTATTCTCATCTTTATGCACCAAGAAAACTTAGAGAATCTCTTTATTCTTTAGATTCTAGTAGAAATATTTTATATGGAAAAAAAGAATTAAGAAAAGTTGCAGGTAAAGAAATATTATCAACTGATCACTCACCAATTATTGGATGGGCATATGATGGAAATCCAATTTATGGTCCATATGGATACATAAAAAAACAGGGTGGAACAGTATCTCAATTAAAATCTGGATATGTACTTGATTTAAAATCGAATAGACCATCAATTTCCGTTTTTCCTGCTGGATTCTTTATTGAAGATTATAATCACCTTGAAGTTTCTGATGAAACAGTATTGGATAAAAATAATGGAAGATTTTGTGTTACTCCAGAATATCCAAATGGAACTTATGCATATTTTGCAACAATTAACAATTCTTCCGCGGATTCATCTGGAACTTTTTCTGGATACAAGTCACCGGTATTTCCATATTTAATTGGAGATACCTTTAAATCAATACCAAACGAATTTAACTTCAAAAAAAGATCAAATCAAAGAGATTTTGATTTAAATCAAACTAATTATTTAAGAAACACTAATCAATATAATTTAATTGAAAACAACACCTCTTATCCATACTTAAACTTACCAAATCTTTTAGACCAAACTACAGATATTAAATATGCTTCTCCAGGTTCTATAGACGAAATAAATATAGTTTCTGGCGGTTCTGGATATAAAGTTGGAGATAAATTATTATTTGATAATAATGATACTGATGGATATAATGTATCTGCTGAGGTAGAAAGAATTTTTGGAAAATCTGTAAATTCAATAAGTGTAGCATCTACATCAATAATAAACGTTCAATTTTATCCCAGTGCTCCTCAAGGAAATTTTGTAGCATTTTGTCAAGATCCACACAATTTGACAAATACTGATTTAATTTCCGTTTCTGGGTTAAATACATCTTCATCTTTAATTGAAGGGTCATATAGAATTGGAATATCTACAAATACATTTACACTTACTGCTGGCATTGGATCTACTGCAATAACAGGAATTGTTACTTATTTTTCTCTTGCAGGTGACTTAAATCCATTTACTGGTGTAATTCGTGAAAATGATGTTTTAGGAATCGGAACAGAACAAATCAAAGTATTGAATGTTGATACGAGGGCATCAAGAATTAGAGTTAGACGTGCAATAAATGGAACTGTTGGATCTGCTCATAGTGTTGGTAATGTTTTATACGAAAGATCTAGAAAATTTAAAATAAATGCAGGATTTAGTTCTCAATTTGATTACAAAGTTAATCGTGAAATTTATTTCAATCCAATTGATGCTGTTGGATTAGGAACAACTTCAGGAATTGGAATTGGTGTTACTTTAATCTTCTCAAATCCTGGAACTGGCATTACTCAAATTTTTATTCCTACCAAATCCATTTATATTTCAAATCATCAACTAAACACTGGTGATGAATTAATATATTCTACAAATAGTGGAACTCCAATTGGAGTTTCTACAAATGGAATATCTACTTCAATATCAATTTCAGATCAGCAAACAGTTTTTGTTGCAAAAATATCAGATGATTTAATTGGTATTTCTACTGTTCGTGTTGGTCTCGGCACCACTGGAACTTTTGTTGGAATTGCAAACACCACTCGGGGAACAGGAACTTTATTTTTTAGAAATGTAGGCACAGGAGATAATCACAGTTTTAAAACAATCTATGCTGGTTTATCTGGAAGTATTTCAAAAAATATTGTTACAGTATCTACTGCACAAACTCATGGACTTTCAAATAATGATGTTATTTTTGTTGATGTAAATCCATCTATATCAACTACATTTACTGTAAAATATAATGATTATAATAGAAAGGTATTAATAAATCCAAAAGATTTTGTCTCTGCTGGAATCAATACAATTACAAATACAATTACAATTTCAAATCACAACTTTAAACGTGGTCAAAAAGTAATTCATACTGCGGTCACTCCTGCACATGGACTTGAAGATAATAAAGAATATTTTATTTCTATTGTTGATACTAATAAAATTAAACTTACAAATACTTATTATGACTCTATTAACGAAAAACCTGAGATTGTTGGTATTACCAGTGTTTCTAACGGGACACTATCTTTAGTCAATCCACCAATTAAAGTATATCAAAATTCTTCTGTTATATTTGATTTATCAGATTCATCCCTCTCATATACTCAACAAGGATCATCTTATCCTGCATTTGATTTTAGACTATTTAAAAATTATAATTTTACGGAAAATTATGATAGTAATTCCAATAATCAAATATTTGAAGTAAAAAAAGTAGGAATCGTTGGTGTTACAAGTGATGCAAAAGTTACTTTGTCGGTTGATGAAAATATACCAAAAACTCTTTACTATAAATTAATTCCAATTTACGATGGAACAAATCTTCCCGATACTAAAAAATTAATTAATGAAGATTTCGAAGTTGTATCAAAAAATGAAATTCAAGTTAGAAAGAGTCAATATAATGGAACACATAATATTACAGTGGGATCTGGAGTAACGTTTACTTATAACCTTCCAAATCTTCCAGAATCTGATTTATATACTTCAGGAATATCCAGTATAAGATACGAAACTACTTCGTTAAATTCTTATGGAACTATTTCAAAAATTAAACTAAGTAATAAGGGGATAAATTATTATTCACTTCCACAAATTTTAAATGTTGCTGGAATTTCCACATTAGGAGTTTCAACATCAGGAGTTGGAACTGGAGCAATATTAGAATCTTCAGGTACTTCCATAGGTAAAATTAAATCTGTAAAAATTAATGATATTGGATTTGACTTTCCTTCAGATTTAACATTAAGACCAAGTGTAGCAATTCCGCAAATTATAAAAATAGATGCTCTTCTATCTTTTGAATCTATTGGAATATCTTCGTTTGGTAGAGGATATAACACTCCACCAAAACTTATAGTTTTAGATGGAAAAACTAATAATATCATTCCTGAAGTTGATTTAAAATTCAAGGTTGGTAATAATAAAGTAGAAATTTTAGAAAATACTACTAGATTAAACAGAGTAAATCCAACAATTTTGCCAATTCAAAATCCAAATGGAGTTGGAATTTCTTCAATTTATTATAACTCTAGTACAAAAGATGTAACTGTAACTTTTGCAGTTGGTTTTAGTACATCTAATTTATTTCCATTTGCAGTAAATGATAAAGTTTTAATTGAAAATATTAGTGTGGGAGTTGGGTCAACTGGAAAAGGATTTAATTCAGAAAATTATAATTATCAATTGTTTACTTTGACTTCAGTTAATCAAAATCTTGGAGCAACTGGCGGATCTGCAGTATACAATCTAAGTGAATTTCTTATTGGTTCAGAAACTCCAGGCACTTTTGATCCAGCAAATTCTTCTGGTAAAATTATTGCACAAAAACATTTTCCAATTTTTAATATAACTTTAAAAAATAATGATTTCTTTAAAGGAGAAACTGTAACTTCATCTGAAATTGTAGGAACAATAGAAGATTGGGACTCAAAATCAAGCATTGTAAAAATTGTATCTAAAAAGAATTTTAAAATTGGAGATACAATAAAGGGATTATCTTCAAAAACTCAAGGAGTTGTATCTACAATTAAAATATTTGATGCATTCTTTAATCTTGGAGCAACATCAAAAGTTATAAAAGGATGGCAGTCTGATGCTGGTACATTGAATAATGATCTACAAAGAATTCAAGATAGTTTTTATTATCAAAATTTTTCATATTCAATAAAATCCAGAGTAGATTTTGATACTTGGAATGATGCAGTAAGTTCTTTAAACCACACTACAGGATTTAAAAAATTTGCAGATTATCAATTAGAAACTCCGGTTACTTTGGAAGAATTTAATTCTAATTCACTTGTCGTTAATTTACCATCTGATTTAACACCTATCACTATCATAAGTGATATTGTTAATGTTGTGAGTTTAAATTGTGTTTATGATTTTGATACAGTAAAAGAAAATTCATTTAAAATCGGATCTCAAGTTTTTTCAGATGAAATAATATTCTCAAATAGAATTCTAACAGATTATCAAGAATCTGTTGGAAATAGAGTTCTTGCAATTGATGATATAAGTTCAGAATTTAATAGTAATCCAAGACCAACTCCTTTTGTTGAAGTTCAAAGATTTTCTTTAGAAACTTCAAGAACACAAAAATATCTTACGTGTGTAAAGGATAGAAGATTTCCAGATCAAAGACAATTTTCAATTATTACAAATATTATTGATGACCAAGATTTAGTATATGCCACTGAATATGGAACAATTGAAAGTTCTTATGATATGGGATTTTATGATGTTACTTTTGATGGGAATGAAGGAGTTCTTACATTTTTTCCAACAAAATCTACTATTAATGATTTTGATCTATGCACACTTTCATATAATATTAGTGATAATATTTCAGGAGTTGGAAGTACATCTTTTTCAAACTTTGTAGATATTACTTCATATTATACTAATGTTGGTCTTGGATCCACTGCTACTATTATAGGAATTTCAAGTAGTTACAGAGGATTAAAAGTTTTAGTTTCAATTGCAGCAACTGAGAATAGATATGAAGTCGATGAATTAAATATAATTCATGATGGAACTAATGTAGAACTTTTAGAGTATGGACAGTTAACAAACCACACAAAAACTAACGCATATTCAAGCCCAGGACTTGGTACATATCATGCATATCTTTCCGGATCCCAACTAAAACTTGATTTTATACCAAGAGTAGGAGTTGCTGCAACAATTAATGCAATTCAAATAGGATTTACAACTTCAACAACTGTTGGAGTGTCAACTTTTAATATGAAACACGCCTCATTAGAAGGTAGATGTGAAATTATTCCAGCAACTCCAACTCCAACCCCGGTGATTATTAGTTCATATCCCAACATTTATGGTGGTGCATACTTTGTCGTTCAAATATCAAATACTACAAATAATATTCACCAATTATCAGAAATTGCTGTTATTAACAATGATACTATTGTTGGAGATAATACCGCTTATATAAATGAATATGCATATGTTGATACTACTCGTAGCAATAATCGTTCTGGTCTTGGAACCATTGGAATTCAACTAACTTCCACAACAGTTGATTTGGTATTTACACCATTACCATCTATTGATATTAATGCAAAAGTTTACTTAAATGCATTAAGATTCCAAGACGATGACAGAGATTTGGTCAGTTTCCTAAATGCATCTATTCAAACAACATATGGACTTTATGAAGGAACTGAGGTTGATATTAAACGTGCATTTAATTTAAGAAATAAAACTAGCACAATATTTGAAAAATCTTTTGTTGGGTCTTCTTCTACAATCATCAACACTACTTCAGATGTTATTTACTTACCAAATCATTTCTTTGTAACCGGAGAAAAAGTTAAATATTCTAATAGCACTGCTGGCGCTGGATCAACAAATGCTCTTGGAATTGCAGCAACTAGTTTTGTTGGTGTTGGAACAACCAGTAAATTACCAAATGATGTTTTTATTGTAAAAGTTGATATAAACAATGTTAAACTAGCAAGAAGTGTAGAAGATGCTCTTAAGTCTGTACCAAAAGTTTTGGATATCACTAGTACAGGAATTGGAACAGATCATAAATTTACCTCTATAAATTCAAATGCAAGAATGCTTGTTGCACTTGATAATATGATTCAATCACCAGTAGTTTCTACTTCAACCACTGCAAAATTAGTAAATAGAATGTTTACTACCGATGAAACTATCTTTGTTGATAACATTACATCATTCTTTGGGGGAGACTTGATTCAAATTGATAATGAGATAATGAGAGTTGATGGTGTTGGCATTGGAGGCACTAATGGAATACAAGTTAGAAGACCTAGATTAGGAACAACAATTGTAGGACATACAACCGGTGCTATAGTCACTAAAGTAACTGGTGATTACAATGTAACTGGTAATGTACTTAATTTTATAGAAGCTCCTTTTGGAAAAACTCCTTTCAGCAGTACAACAAATCGTTCTGATGAAAGAGATTGGGTTGGAATTTCTACAGGATCATCATTCCAAGGAAGAGTGTTTATGAGGTCTGGAATTACGGATACATCAGATGAACCTTATCATAAGAATTATATTTTTAACGACATTTCCTCTGGATTTAATGGATCTATTAATCAATTTACATTAAAATCTAATGGCATTGACGTTGATGGAATTGAAAATGAAAATGCAATTATTTTAATTAATGATATTTTTCAAGGTCCTGGATTAACAAATGATTACACCCTAACAGAATCTGCAGGAATTACAACAATTGCCTTTACTGGGGCAGCTACATCAGTTTCTTATGATATTAATAATGCAAGTATTCCTCGTGGTGGAATTATAGTTTCTGTTGGATCTACAGGAGGATTTGGATATCAACCTTTAGTTTCTGCTGGAGGAACTGCAACAGTTTCAGTTGCTGGCACTATTTCAGCAATTAGTATTGGTAATAGTGGATCTGGTTATAGGGCTTCGTCAACATATGAAATATTTGTTGATACTTCATTTACAGTAGGAGTAGGATCAACTCTTATTTACTTAGAAAATACTAATAGTGTCTTTAGCATTTTAAATTTACTTAACACAGGATCTAATTGTAGCATTGGAGTCGGAACTTTTATTGGATCTGGTAGTGTTATTACTTCTGTTGGATCTACTTTTGTTCGAGTGGGGTCTGGTGTTACCAGTCCATATCAAATTCCATCTGGAACACAAACAATTATTAAAATATCCAATCCACAAATTGGAATTGTTAATGTTGGTGTGGGTACTAGTTCTGTTGGGATTGCTACGATTACACATGTTGGATATTCAACTATTATTTCTGGATCAATATCCACATCAGTTACAATTACAAATCCAGGTACAGGATATACATCTACAAATCGACCATATGTGATATTTGATGATCCACTATCATATTCAAATATTCCTCTTATTTACAATTCAGGATCTTCTGGAGTTGGTACGGCAGCAAGAGTTAATATTGTTGTTGGGCAAGGATCTAGTATAATTGATTTTGAAATTACTAATACTGGATATGGTTATGTTGATGGACAAATTTTAACTGTTCCAATTGGAGGTTCAACTGGAATTCCAACAACAGGCACGTCATTTAAACCATTCAAACTTAATGTAGAACAAACCTTTATAGATGAATTTAGTGGATGGTCAATTGGAGAACTTCAGGTTCTTGACTCTATAGATAATCAATTTGATGGAGAAAAAGTTTCTTTTCAAACCAAAATAGCAAATAATATAATTTCCATTCTTTCTTCTAAAGGATCAAATATTATCGTTCAAGATACATTATTAGTATTCCTTAATGATATTTTACAAGCTCCTGGTAAAGCGTATAAGTTCCCAGGAGGAAGCACTATTACATTCATGGAACCACCTAACGTTGGAGATAGGTCAAAAATTCTCTTCTATCGTGGAAGCGGATCTGTTGATGTTTTAGATGTTAATATTTTAGAAACTGTTAAAGAGGGTGATGAGTTAACAATTAATTATGATCCTTCTGTCGGACAAACTCCGATACTTCAGGAAGAAGCAAGAACGGCTACTATTATCAATTCTACAGAATCAGTTAGTACCAATCCATATTTTGGTCCAGGAAATGTTAGTGACAGAAATCTTGAAAGACCCATAAACTGGTGTAGGCAAACTGAAGATAAAATTATTAATCAAAAAACAATTGGAAAGAGTAGAATTCACTACGAAGCAGCAATTACTCCAACATCATATTTAATTCAACCAGTTGGAGTTGGAAGTACTGTTCTTTATATTGATAATATAAGACCATTCTTTAATCCAACAAATGAAAATAACGTCACATTAGCGTTCCAAAAATCAATCACTATCCTTTCTCAAGATAATAAGGTTGGAGCATCCGCAACTGTGGTAGTATCTATTGCAGGAACAGTTAGTTCAATTGTAATTAGTGACGGTGGAGTTGGATATACAACCATACCAACAGTATCAATTTCTGAACCAATTGGATTTGGAACAACAACAGCACAAAATACTGCTAGTGCAATTGCAACTATATCTGGAGGAGTTGTAACAGGAATTGCAGTTACACTTGGAGGAGGTGGATACATATCTACCACTCCCCCACAAGTGTTAATTCAGTCACCAAGTATGACTAAAGAAACCAACACTGTGTCATCATATTTGGGAGATTCTGGTGTAATTGTTGGATTTGGAACTACTGCAACTGGCATTACATTTGATTTTTATATTCCAACTAATTCATATTTAAGAGATACTTCTGTTGTTGGAACTGCACTTACAGTTAGTGGTATTGGGACTGGTGATTACTTCCTGGTTTATGATTCAAATATTGGGTCTGCATCAACATCAATAACATCAAAAGACATTGATAATAATACTATTGGAATTGGAACAGATTTCGTCAATAATGTTTATCAAGTACAAAGTGTGAGCAATATAAGTGTTGCAAATACTGCGATTGGAATTGCAACAGTTGGTACTGCAACAACCACTATAAGAAGAGTTAATGCAATAGTTAGTGGTATATCAACAATTAGTGGATATTCTGGAGTAGGAATAGGTACTACTACAATTAGTTTTGGTAACTTTAGTTGGGGAAAAATTGTATTATTGGGAAGATCGAAAGAAAATACTTACAATTTCTATGGAAATGTTGGAGTTGGTGGAATTTCAACTTCTGGTGTTGTTAAGAGGACTCTTCCACTCAAATTTGAAAACTATATTATTACTTAAATAAATAATAAAAAAGTTACATAAAATGGCAGCAATTATAACTGATCAAATTAGAATATTAAATGCAAAGAATTTTGTTGCAGGAGTGAGTTCTGCAGTAAATTCTTATTATTCTTTTATTGGTTTACCAAATCCTTCTGATATTCAATCTGATTGGGATGTAAACCCCCCATCACCTAAAGATAATTTTGATGAGGAAAATAATTATTGGGACAGTATGATTGCATTAAAAAAAATTAATGCAAGTGACGTTAGGCAAGTAGTTCAAAAACGTTTATGGTCGTCTGGTACAACTTTTGATATGTACCGTCATGATTATAGCAGATCAAATACTGCTAAAGTTACGGGTGCAACTAATTTATATTCAGCAGCATATTATGTTTTAAATAGTGATTATAGAGTTTATATTTGTTTACAAAACGGATCGACCCCAGAAAATCTAAGTGGTAGAGCTTCACTTGATGAACCATTATTCACTGATTTAGAACCAAGAGTAGCAGGTTCTAGTGGTGATGGATATATTTGGAAATATCTTTATACTATTAAACCCTCAGATATTATTAAATTTGAATCTACAGATTTTATGCCAGTTCCTACAAATTGGGAAACAAGCACTGAAAATGCAGCGGTCCGAAATAATGCAGTTAATGGGTCTATAAAAATTGTTACTGTTGTAAATAAAGGCATTGAAGTAGGCCCTGCTAATACCACTTATACAAAAGTCCCTATTCGTGGTGATGGCACTGGAGCAGAGTGTACTGTTGTCGTTAATAATGATCAAAGAGTTGAATCGGTTACAATATCAAATCAAGGATCTGGATATACTTTTGGTACTGTTGATTTAGTTGCCGGGAATGTTCCCACTGGAACTACTTTACCAGTATTAAATGTAATTATACCTCCCAAAGGTGGTCATGGAAAAGACATCTATAGAGAGTTAGGTGCATATAACGTTTTGCTGTACTCTAGAATCGAAAACGATAATCAAAATCCAGATTTTATTACTGGTAATCAAATAGCAAGAGTTGGAATTGTTGAAAATCCAGAATCATTCAATTCAACTCAAATATTAACTATAGATAAGGCAAGTGCTGTTTATGCACTTAAGTTAACTGGTAGTGGACTTAATAATGCAACTTACACCGCAGACTCATATGTCACTCAAACAGTGTCTACAGCAACTACTGCTGTTGGTAGAGTCATTAGTTATGACCAAGTAACTGGTGTCTTAAAATATTGGCAAGATAGATCTAATTCAGGATTTTCAACAGTTGGACTTGCAGTAACTAATCCAACATATGGATTTAACCAAATTGAATTTACAAATGCTTTTGGTGCTGGTGGATCTCTTACAATCTCTGGTGGATCAGTAAACTTGGGAATTGATACTTCTTTTACAGGTCTATCTACTGTGATAAATAATAGAACATATTACCTTGGACAATCCTTTACAAGTGGTCTTGCAAATCCAGAAGTCAAAAAATACTCTGGAAATATTGTTTATGTAGACAATAGACCATCAATTACAAGGTCATCAAATCAAAAAGAAGATATCAAAGTCATTTTGCAGTTCTAACAAATTATGTCTCAGCAAACTAATCTCAACGTAGCACCATATTTTGATGATTTTGATGCAACTAATGACTATCATAAAATCCTTTTTAAACCCGGAGTTCCTGTTCAGGCGAGAGAATTAACATCTCTTCAATCAATCCTTCAAAATCAAATTGATAAATTTGGTCAACATTTTTTTAAAGAGGGTGCAAAAGTAATACCAGGAAATACTGGATATACACAATTATATCGTTGTGTTCAACTTCAAAATATTTTTCTTGGAGTTCCTGTTGAAGCATATGTTAATCAACTTGTTGGAACTAAAATTACGGGACAAACTTCTGGAGTAACTGCATTTGTAGATAGAGTTCTTCTTTCACAAGAATCTGAAAAAGGAAATCTTACTCTTTACATTAATTATTTGGGTTCAAGCACTCAAAATAATGCAAGTGAAGTATTTTTAGATGGAGAATCATTATTTTCAAATACAACAATTACTTCAGGTCTTTTAGGAAATACTTCTATCTCTGCTGGACAACCATTTGCAGTAACTCTTGCAAATGATTCTACTGCAACAGGATCTTCTTTTAATATTACAGAAGGTGTTTATTTTATTCGTGGACAATTTGTAAATGTTAGCACAGAAACTCTAATTTTAAGTCAATATACTAATAGACCAAGTTATAGAGTTGGATTAAATATAAATGAACAAATTATTAATTCAGATATTGACGAAACACTAAACGACAATTCGCAAGGATTTAATAACTATGCAGCACCTGGTGCAGATAGGTTAAAAATTTCAACATCATTAATCACAAAAAGTTTAACCGATTATGACGATAATAATTTTATAGAATTAGCTGTTATACAAGAAGGTGTTTTAAGATCAAAGAAAAACACTACAACATATAACTTAATTGCAGATGAGCTAGCAAGAAGAACTTATAATGAGTCTGGTGATTATTTTATTACTCCATTTGATGTTTCAGTAAAAAATTCTTTAAATGATAATAAAGGAAATCGGGGTATTTTTAATGCCGGGCAATTTACTTACGGTGGAGCACTTCCGTCCGATAATCTAGCACTATATCAAGTATCTCCAGGTAAAGCAATTGTTAGGGGGTATGAAGTAGAGACAATTAGTCCAACATTTTTAGATGTAGAAAAACCAAGAACAACTAAAACACTCAAAAATCAATCAATTAATTATAATACAGGATCTACACTATCTTTAAATAGAGTTTATGGAGCTCCTACGGTTGGAATTGGAAATACTTATGTTCTGAGTTTAAGAGATGAAAGAGTCGGTGCTTCTCAAATTACTGCTCCAGGTAAAGAAATTGGTCTTGCTAGAGTATATGATTTTAGATTAGAATCTGGATCATATAGTTCTAGTAATGGAAATGTAAACGAATGGAATATCTCATTGTATGATGTTCAAACT
>Ga0181359_1000090_pt1 | contig 17638 bp, 7 predicted proteins | sample Fa13VDMM15SD_FD_141229 | JGI IMG/M metagenome (GOLD analysis project Ga0181359, IMG submission 141229) | Freshwater viral communities from Lake Michigan, USA - Fa13.VD.MM15.S.D | ecosystem: Environmental > Aquatic > Freshwater > Lake | place: USA: Michigan | collected 2013-09-24 | reverse complement strand
CTTTGTAAAGCTCAGCATAAAAACTAGGACTACCACCTGTTGAAGATGATTGAAAATAAAACTCTACATTCCAATTACCACCTGGTATATTTAATTGACTAGGATCACCTGCATCAGTTATAAACGATGCAATATATCCATTACCTTGCCCGTTTGTTCTTGTAAAATTTGTTCCTCCTCCAAGTATTGGTGTTTTACTTAATTGATAATAAGTATCACCACCAAATGTACCTTGTGAAACTGAACCATTAAGATAGTAATTAACTGATGAACCACCACCTGTTGAATTTGGGAAATTAGCTAATGTACCATCACCTCTAACATATTGTGATACTGAACCTGCTCCTGTTATAGCAAATGTGCCAAATGTAGTTATAGGAGTAGTTGGGTTAACATTAAATGCAGAAGGAACAGTCAAACCAATAGATGTTACTGTTCCTGTTCCTGTAGCTATTGTCCAACTTCTATCAGCTGTAAGATCGTATGTAGTTCCATTAATAGTTAATGTTCTAGCATTTGTAACAGGAGTATATCCTAATGCTGTTGTTACATCTGAAGATGTAATAGACGATAAATATGTAGTTGTATCTAAAGCAAATGTGCCTACAGCAGTCATTTTAACAAATGATGTAGAAGCATAAGTTAATCCACTTAATGATGTAAGATTTGTTGCTAAAGGTTGTCCACCTAATCCACTTAATGTATATGTTGGAACATTTAATACACCTGATAATAACGTAGAAGATCCTGAAGATCCTGTTGTAGTTAATGATGTTATTCTATTAGAATAAGCAGTTTGAAAATTTGTTCTATCAGTAGCAGATAAATAGCCATCAACTGATGATGTTCCTAAAGGAATACTAATTGCAGGAGTAGTTCCTCCACTTGAAACTATTGGAGAAGTTCCTGTAACAGATGTAACACCTCCACTAGGAATAGTAGGATATGCTATTTGTTTTACATTACCTGAACTATCTCTTAATAAAATATAATCAGATGTAGTTCCTGTATCAGGTGTTTGTGTAAACTTTAACTTTCCTGTAGAGAAAACTCTTAATCCTTCATTTGCGTAAGTAGCTCCTGTTATAAGTGCAAGTTCTCCTTTTGATGATATATCTAATCCATCTGTATTATCAGAAATTATAGCTGATGGCTGATTACCTCCAGGATTACCTAAAACAAAATCTATCTGTGATTGTGCTCTTTGAATAGATAAAACTGTATTACCATCTATTGGTATTCTTCCACTATAACTTACATATGAAGTTCCAACATTATGGTCTTGAGAAAATCTACTATCGCTTAATTGTGTACCTGTAGGACTAAATCTTGGTAAATAATTAACTGTTCCACTACCTGTTATAGTTCCTGAAGGTATTGTTGGAAATGTAGCTAAACTTCCATCTCCTCTTATGTATTGAGAAATAGTTCCTGTTGGAATTGGGTAGTATAAAAGATTATACGTACTAGTTCCATTATTCCATCTAACTGATGGATTAGGGTAGGTTCCAGATAAGTCACCCCCTGCAGGGCCTGTTGGAGAACCTCCTCCACCTCCTCCTGTGCTAACTTCTTTTACTTTTCCATACTTATCTATTACAACAAGTTTGGCAGAGTTAGCTGAAATGTTTCCATTCTTATCTATAAACTCATACATTATGTTTCTTGTGTTGCTCTAATGTAATAAGTTGTTCCAGCTACATCAGAAATGAGTTGTATATAATCACCTTTAAAAAGAATATAGGATTGTGTATCTTGTATAGAATCTCCTGCGTTTAAAGATAGTTCGTATATAGGAATCTTATGAATACCAGGACCTGACATAAATCTATTCAAGTTGAATACATAATTTGAATCAAGGTTGTTGATAATAATATTAGTTATAGTCAATGACGTAGTGGTACAAGTGATTCTTGTACTACAATCTGTTGCTACATTTCCCTGATAAATTACCTCCATACATCTAATGTTATTGTCATAATTCCAACATATAGAATATATGTGTCAAAATCATATTTGTCATCAGCATACATGATCTCCCAACCTAAAGCTAGTCTATCGTGTGGCCAATGAAACCCTATTTCTAATTGCCATTCCATTACTTACCTTGTCCTCTATAAAGCTTCTTGTAATTCTTAGAGCTTTTTAAGTTTGATGTTTGTGCTTTAGCATGTACACCTGGTCTATTGATCTTTGGTCTTTCTAACTTAACTACTGTGTTGGTTACCTTTGCCATTATATTTTACTTAATTGGAAGTGCATTCCATCTTTACGTGTCCATGTTCCTCCCCAATCAAAACCAGCATCTGTAAAACATTTTACAAAGCCTGCAGATAGCACTGGTGTTTTACCTAATCCATTCCATGCTGCATTAACATCTATGGCAATTCCCCATGAATGTAGTGACATGCTTGCTAAACCTCTCTTCTTTCTTATGTTAAAGCATCCATCCCATGTCTTTAGTTCTTTTACAAAACCTGTTGCTATAAGATTTTTGAATGCTTGTGTAAGAGGTGCTACAAGATCTTTATTACAATAAAGTCTTTTTGGTACCACTCCCACTTCTAATTCAGTTGGCACATCCCATAGAGTCATATTAGATTCTTTGGTTGGATCACCATATTTTTTTAAACATTGTGCACTTGTTACCATTGGTTATTATTTTTTGTTCAAGTTGATTTTCCAATATGTACCAACACCAAAGATTAATGTACCATCAAAGTTTACACCAACATTAGCTTGGAAGATTCTGTCCTTTCTATCTTTATATATAAGACCAGGAGTAAATGATTGTAGGGTTCTCCTGTCACCAAACAAATTACCTCCTATGTAAAGCTGTCTTTTGGGTTGTTGTGCTTTAATAATTGTAACTGTCTTGGTAACAAGAGGTATCTTATAATCTTTGATGTAGGTTCGTTTACCAAGTTTGTTTAACCAAACAGTGTCAATCACTGTTATGGTTCCAAGACTGTCTAGTTTAATTGTGTCTTTATATGTTCTTCTTGCAGTGTGTTGTTTCAATAAGTAATTGAATCTAGCTCTACAAGTGTCTATGTGTTCTCCTGGAGTGTACTCAGGACCATCAGGTTTAACATATTCTATTTTAATAACCTCCACTTCCTTTGTAATAGTGTCGTGTGTTTTTTTCCATATAGTGTCATACTTTGTAATAACAGTTGGTTCCTCAGTAGTTGATACAGAAGAACAAGACCTTTGCAAAAAGATTATTACAACAAGTACAGCTATAATTATGTAAGTAAAGTTAATTTTTGATTTCATCGTAGTTATTTGATACTTCTTTTGCTCTTTTAATAAAGTTTTTTAATGTTTTCCAGATGTTAATCTTTAAAGCTGCTTCTATGTTTTCTTTAATTGATGTTATTTCTACAAGAATAAGAAGAACACATGCAACTTTTGTAGAAAAGTATTGAACTGAAACAATGTTTAGTAATAGTTCGTTCAATAAAAATTTATCAATTGGATAGAGGACAATAATTGCCACCTCATAAAGAACCATTTTGCTTATTATGTTTGACAACTTTCTACTACGAATAGATTTCCATCCATCTAATTTAACTGATTTATAAATACCTGTGAATGTGTCACACAAGATTGCTAGACCTACAACCATAACTAACTGTTGAATTGGTGCAAAGAATAAAAGTAGGGCTGTTAATAGTTGTAAAAGAAATGATTTCATTTAGGGAGCAATAGATTGTTAATGAACTATTTTAGTGTTTATCTTTGCTAATATAGTTGGTAGATAACATCTATATTATTAAGATAGGGACCATTGTATATAATGCATAAAGCATTTTCACATGTAGTACAGGTTGGGCAAATTGCAACTGTTCTTATGTGAGCAAATTTAATTATTAATTATGTATTTTGAAAGGGGGTGTATCAAATAAATGATATAATATAGCGTTCTATATTATCTTATTCCATAGTTTGATTGAACTTTTATACCTAAGTCTTTTGCAAGTGCTGGATAGAACATTGGAAGAAGACCTGCTGCTTGATTAGAGAAAGGAAAAGACTTCATAAGATATTTGATTACATATGTTTTATCTTCTAGTTCTTCATCTCCTGTACCTAATGCCCACATTTCTTTTCTAAAGTTATTTATTAATCTACCAAAGTTAGTAAGTAACGAAGTTGATGGAAAGAATCCTTGTGATATAAGATCTATTCCACTAGTAGGATCATAGAAGTACATAAGCTCTCCTTTGAACTTATCAGCAGCTTTCATATAGAACTTGTATCTATTCTTAACAAATGGATCTTCATCATCATCTGGTTCATTAGCTTTTAATAAACCTATTAACATAAATACTGATGTTAAGAATACAAGATCTACCATTTGAGATTTAATGTTTTGTCTTGCAAGATCTATAAATTCAGCTTCTGTCATTTCAAGTGTCTTGCCTGTTTCAAATTCATATTCACTTCTTTTCTTTTCAAACATTTTTATCATATACTCTACTCCTTTTTCATTACCAGTTAGTGAGTTATATAATTTACCAAGTCCTGCAACAGGATTGGTAATTGAAAATTCATCAGTCAACACTTTCATAACCATTCTAGTTCTTCCCCATTCATATGCATCAGAAGCAGAATTATATTTCAAACCACCCATACGTACATCAACAAGTCTTGGAATCCAGTTCTTGAACACCATAAATGATTTTCCATATACACTCATGTTGATCATTCTAAGATCATCTTCAGATAAGTTACCTAGTGCATCTTTAGATACTTGTTGCACCTTTCTTCTAAGTTCTACTACAGAATCAGACTTTTGTTCTACACCAGGGATTACAAACTTATTATCAATAACCTCTCCAAGTTTTAACACTCCTTTTTCTTCAACAAGTCTTTTTACTTCCTCATCAAATTTTTGCTCATAAGCTTTTCTATCTGCTACAGATCCTTTATACTTTTCTTGATACTCAGGAAGAGTTCTTAAATACTCTCTAGCATTAACCACTTCACCATCTTGTACAATTGAGTTACTAAGGAAAGCAAAGAAGTTAGATGTCTGAACATTTAAATCTGTTTGTTTCATCAAGATCATCAAGAAATCTTGTATACTTTCTTGTGTCATTGTATTTAAAGAAAGTTTATTAGCTACCTCTCTATTGTAGTTATCTGTTAATGGTAAGAAGTATTCTAACGCTCCAATTAATTTCTTTTGATCTGTGCCACCAAATTTCTTTGTAAATACCATTAGCTCTGCAGCCAAGTAATCTTTCTTAGTGAAATACTTACCAGAGTTAATTAATGATTGAGCATTACCTCCAAAGAAGTTAGAAGAAGCAGAAAGAACATTTAGTCCTAGTGTTGTAATCTGAAATGTATTATTCATCTGGTTGATGAACTTGTTTACACTTAATTGTCTATTAGATATGCCTTCTGGGAATACATTTACACCAAGTTTTTTATTTAATGTTTCTCCCCAACTTCCCATCTTAAATAGAAGTTGATCAAAGCCTTGGTTATCTACAAACTTTTGTCCATAGATAATTGCTTTCATCATATCTTCTACAAGCTTAGAATTGTTTCCTTTTGTTTCTGTATATTGAATAACTCCATCTATTTCTTCTGTTCTACCAAATAAAGATGTAGAAATTGATGTCTTGTTCTTTTCAACATTAACAACAGCTATCACTTGATCTTCTATCTCACTTAAGTATTTATATCTAATGGCAGCTTCATTATAAAATGCCATAGTTCTAAATAGATCAGTAGATACTTCTTGTTCTAAAGCTCTAGTAAAATACTTAGGTATTTTATTTACCACCTTTCCTGTATCAGGATCTATTTGTCCATATCCTATATCACCTTCATCTACAGATATATCTGTAAAGAATTGTTGACCAAGTTTAACTTGCCCTCCTGTGATAAGTTTCTCTACTAGATTCTTTCTTATAAATGGAAGGAATGTTCTAGCAACTCGTTTGTTGATGTATCCAAGATCTGCATATTCATTATTCTTTTCAATAATGTAGTTATAGAATTCTTTAGCAGGAGCATTCTCTGGCTTGTTTAATTCTATCCATTCTTTAGATGTCCACTTATCTTTATTTGGAAACTTTTTAGTTTCATTATATATAAACCATCCAGAAGATGTAGTAGTGGAAGTATCATATAAGTTTTTGGCTTTATATATTTCCATTACCACTTCATTAGGAAGTTTGCCATTAGCCAATGCTTCAGCTTCTTCTGATGTCAATAGTCTTGGTTTATTCTTAATTCTTTCTATCTCTTCAGCAAGCTTCTCTTTTAAATGTTCATTGTATGCAGCAACATTAATGTTCTCTCTAATCCAAGAACTATCTCTATCATCTGATACACTTTCTAATTCTTTTTTAATTTTTTTCTTTAGCTCACTGTAGAATTCTGGATTGTATTCATCTATAAGTTCATTAGAATCTTTCTTCTTAAGAATATCAAAATAGTTTTTATATGATAAACCTTTACCTTTAGCCCAACTCTCAAACTTAGTCTTTAACTCATCAAGTTTTTTACTCTCGTTTAACGTATCCATACCAGAATAGGCAAATGCTCTATTGGCTTTCTTATATAAGAACTGGATAGCTTTACTTTGTAATGTAGCTGTAGAAGCAAACAATTTTGTAAATCCTTTGATTATTTTCTCTGGGGCAAGGAAGTTATCTATATCTTCTCTTTTAGCAATTATGTTTTCTGTAAACTCTTCTAATATTCTTTCTAGATCATTTTCTAAGTTTTTTGCATTTTCAGATGTACTACTTAATTCTTTCTTAAGATCTTCATCTTCTTTGCTATCTCCTAAGAGTCCTTTTAGTTCTGAGTAAAGATCTGTGTAGATACCAATTGCATATTGTGCATCTGTAATCTCTTTGGCAAAGTCATTAACTTCTTTCTCACTGAACGATTTAGCATCTTGTTCAAAAAACTTTTCGTTGTATCTCTCTATAAGTTTATCAATACTCTTGTTCAATAACCTAGCTTGTCTTACTAATGGTTGTATGTTCTCTTTAACTTGTAGTTGTCTTATAGAATGAAACAATGAGTTAAGTAGTTCATCCTTATTTAACTTTTCAGACTCAGGAACTTTTTTATCAGAGATTTTTGTATATAACTTATTAAGGTCTTTCAGTAACTCATCTATTTTTCTCTTACCAGTTTTTTCATTCTTAATTGGAACAGGAAGTAAGTAGTCATCTTTAATGTTCTTAACATTAACATCTCCAATTTTAATACCAAGTAATACTGGCTTGATGTTTTCTTTTGCGTTTGCTTTTGTGTATAAAGCTTTTATAGGAATCATTCTAGTTTGTTTGAACTTCTCAGGCCTTACACCATAAGCATTCTGTAGAATAGCTCTATACTGTTCCATTTGTAAGTTCCATGCAGTGTTCTTATACCAAGGAATGTCAGTGTATTTATCTGTATCAAGATCCATAAACTTCCAGTCAAGAATACTTACATCACCTGTTTTAGTAATAGCTAAGAAATCCACAGTACCTGCACGATTTGCTTTAGGATTGTAGATGGTAACCTCAGCCATAAATCTTGTATTTTCAGGGAAAGACTTAAGACGTGCTTCAAGATTTTCCTTTAAGTCATTATACATCTTTCTATTATCAGGATTGATTCTAGATACATGTCCACTATCATCTAATGGTGTTTCTCTTAGGTATCCATTCTCATCTACAAATCGACTTTGTATATATTCAAGATCTTTATGTCCTGCTGTACCCTTCTCAGCCTTTAAATCAAAAACTGATTGTTGAAATTCTGTTTTATTTATATCCCCATTTTGGAATGTTCTTTCATACCATTCATCTACTAGTGCAGAAACTCTAGGGATATTTTTACCATTAATCATATACCCATCTTCAGTAGGTTTATCTATACTAGCTGAGACTTCTTTGATTCTATTAATGATTGCTTCTTGAGGATCTAGTTGAAGAAAAGCTTTACCTTCTTCTTCTCTAATATCTTCTGCAGTACCAATAATCTTACCAGTCATGATATCCATAGACAACTGATCAAAACCTGATTTAGTAAATAAGTTCTTGATAGCATTAATAATCTTATCCCACAAGTCTTGTATCTTAGCAATGTTCTCTGGTTTCTCTGTAGACCCTTCATTCTGTTTAATGATTGTCTCAACTAACACCTTAGCAATGGCTTCTTCTTTAAGCATGATTACATCAGGCTTTCCATCTTTTGTTTGATACATAGGATTCTGACCATATGTAGCAAACACCTCATTGAGTATAGCATACTTATTAATCTCACTCATCAACTTCTTGTATAGAGCAGGATTAGTTTGCTTAATGATTGCTACAGCAAAGTGCATAGCTTCCTCAGGAAGAGACTGTGCTTCTTTACCTTCTACCACTTGAACAAGCTTTTGTGTAAATAATGCAGCACCAGCAGCATCTTGTTTAATACCATCAACAATAACATTCTTCATGGCCTCTGTATCTACACCAATACGTGTAAGAAAGTCATTAACCATTGCTATTGTTTTAGGAGAAGCAGTGGAAGGTATAGGGCCTTCGTTCAATTGATAGAATATTCCTTTGGCATTATCTATTTGTTTGAACGCTGTTTTATTAGGAACAGCTTTACCATCTTCTTCATAAAACAACTTACCCTTAGTTCCATACTTCTCTGTAGCAACATCAGATAGTTCTTTATTGCTTTTTACAAATTTATTGTAATCAAGTATTTTAAGAAATTCATCAATAATACCACGAGTCCTCAACCAAGATTTAGTTGAGGCCTCTGATGTTTTAAACTTTTTCTTATCGTTGCAATTTGCCATGGTTTATTTATTAAAATGGTACACAAGAATCATCGTTATCTTCTTCTTTCCAAGATTCATCTTCTTCTGCAAATAGATCTAATTGTCCTGGTATAGGTTTAGGTGTTTTTACTTTAGGTTTACCTTTTTGTAATTCAGAAAGATCTCCTTTCAAATCTCTCAACTCTTCTTTTAATTTAATCATCTGACTAGATGTACCAAGTTGAGCAGCATAATTTGCTTTACTTCCTGAAGATAATATATCAATAATAATATTTCTTACATCTTGTGTATCAATATTAGAATCAATTCCAAAATTACTTTCCCATATATCATTAGCAGCTTTATCTACACTTACACCATTACCACTTAATAAAGAAGAACTAATATCTTTTTTATTTCCTGTTCTCGCACCAGTTTCTTTCCTAGCAGATATTGGAGTTATTCTAGGTAGATTGTTTAATACAATTGTTTCTGTATTAGTATCATCAAGATCTTCTTGTAATTGTTCTAACTCAGCTATCCTTCTAGTAACATCAGCTATCTCCAACTGTAATGTTTCTTCTGGAGTTAATTCTATTGTTTCTTCAGGAGTTTCTTCAACAGCAACTGCTTCTTCAGCAAGAACTGCTGCTTCTTCTATTTCTACTGGTAAAGATACTAATTCTTCTGAAGTATCACCACCAAAATATTCAATAATTCTTGCATCAGAGATCTCTTGATCAATCTTGATTGTACCATTGTTAAGAACAGACTTTCTACCATCTAAATAGTATTCAGAAACTATATTGCCATCACCTAGTAAGTTAACTAGTTTGTATACATATCTTCCATCATTATTTAATACAGCTTTTCCATTTGAGTATTTTACTTTTTGGTATCCATAGTAATCTGTTAGAGATGTATTACCCTGCATTCTCATATACTTCATAGCTTCTGGACTAATAGTTTTTCCAGTGATAAGATCTACATTCTGACGTTTCTTATTTACAAAAACTCTAGGCACTTTAACAAAATCACTATCAGCACCATTGTTACCATCAAACATAGGACTCAATGTCAATACCAGTCTTTGATTTTCAGCATCATCAAATTGAGTTTCAAATGCATTTGTTTCATATTCATAAACATAATTTCCAAAAGGATCTTCTCCTATTATTTTTTCAATCTCTTCTTTGTTTTCATCTCTCTGGAATACAAATCTAGGAGTGATAGTAGGCATTATTTGTTCATCTTTAAAATTATTCTTTTGGAACATTCCATTAGCAAAATATTTTACATCAGCATCATCAACTAATGTATCTATGATAGGTTTAATCTCTTTAGAATAATCTTCTATAGGAATAATGTTATTAATAGATAGAGGAGATTGATAAGTTCCTTGTAGAATAGCCACCTTAACAATGTTGTTATACAACTCAGGATCTAACTCTCTCAACTCTCTCATCATCTCTATGTATAAATTTTCATCATACGCTTCCTTTAAGTTCACTTTAAGTTTGATAGTTTGTGCACCATCACTCTTTTTAGAACTCTCAGGAACAAGATCTTGTAACAGTTTCATATCAGGATATTTCAACTTAGCTTTTGCTAATTGCTCAGCAATAGAGTTATCTCCTGTGGTTAGTTCTAATATCTTAGAGTTAAGTCCAGATTTAGTTTGTACAATGAAATCAAGGAATGATGCTTTGGCTTTACTAGCAATCTTAGAGAAGTCATCGTCTTTAATAAATTCTTTTTCTTCAAATGATCTCAATACTTTGTTAGTGATGTCTACAAATTGTTCTTGCTCAAGTTTAATGATTGAACCAACACTCTTCATTGCAAAGTCTATTAACCTCTTTTGATTACCTAATGAACTTGAATCTAATAATTCATCTACAGAAGTAAACATATTAATGTCTCTAGCAATATCAGTTTTAGTTGATTTCTTATGAAACGTATCAGAGTTTTTGAATTTAGTTGTATCGTAGTTTGTAGCTTGTGTAAAATTAAAACTATATGAAGCCATCTTAGCATACTTCAAGAAGTCTTTAAGAATAGCTCCTTGTTCAGCATTCTGTTGTGCACTTAACATCTTATTATTATTGTCATAATAAGTCTCAATGTTAGATTTTAATGAGTCTACATTAAACACTTCTTCTTTTGCATATCTAGATCCTAATTTAGGAAGACCAAACTTAGCTCTTACTTTATTAATGTTATTTGTATTATATAAAAATGTACTTCCTTGAGATTCAATATAACTTAGATACTCAGTGATGATTGGTTGGTTCATAAACCATATTGTATTTTCACCAGCACCAATTCTTTCTAAGAACATAAATGTTCCAATAGCAGCATCAGATTTAATAATCTTCATGATGTATGGATCTTTCGCAATATCCACAACAGATGTTGCGTATCCAGAAAGTCTATTTGATATAAACTGATCAGATCCATCTGCTGTCTTAGTTCCAGAAAGAGATGTGTATTCTTTACCATCTATCATAGTTTTATTATGAGGTAGGTTAATTTTACGATCTCCTAAGAAGAAAAGATCTGTAGAAGGAAGTTTGCTTGCCACCTTATCAATATCCATTACCAACTTCATTCTTTGTGCAAGAGCATGTCCTGTAATATTTACAGCAGCAATACCAATCCATCTCTTACCAGTAAGGAATGCATGTCTTAATCTTGTTAAGTAGTTTCTATTAAGCATTCTATTCTTAATAGATCTTTCATCAACCTTCTTAATTTTATCTAACTCCTTAGCTGTATCTTTTAAACCAGCATCTCCAATAGGAGTGATTAAGTTTTTATAGTTACCAGGTAGAGTTAATAGTTTTTCAAATGCATCAAAGTATCTATTCTCAAGAGCTTTCTTGTACATCTTCTTAACATACTTCTCTTTCAATTCTTTGTTAAGTAACTCAGCATTAAGCCTTTCTGTTTTCTTAGCAAGAGATTCTATCTGATTAGTCATATACTGTGAAGGTAATATGTCTAAATCATCAGCTTGAGAAATTATCTCATCAATAATATCTTGATTAAGTTTGTAGAAGATTCTTTGTTCTTTAGATACTACACTGTCTGTTTGTTCAAATGCATTCAATACATCAAGTAGTTCATCTCTAAACTCATTGTTATTAGCAATTTTCTCAATGCTTTTCTTAATTGTATTGTCATACACTTTACCATAGAAATCTTTGGTAGCTTTCTCAGATCCTTTGTAGTCAACTGCATGAAGTTTTCCATTCTCATCTACATACACAGACTTAAGATACATGTTTAACTTATCAATATCAAAGTCAGATCCTGCTTGAGATGTAATCTCTGAAGGAACAACAACAGTTTTACCCATATAGTCTGGTAAGAATGTTGTCACTCTAATAGCATTCATAGAAGACATAGCTTGTGCAGGGATACGAAAAGCAATACCTCTTAAAATTCCTTGGTTCTCTGGTTTGTTTAACTCTCTAATAATATCAGCATCATTTGCAAATTTACCTTTAAGTGATCTCTTCATCCAGTTAGGGAGCATAACTTCTAAGTAAGGATCTTCTTGTGTAGGGAAATGAAGTTTATCACTTGTTAGAACCACTTTGCTTTTTTGATCTTCTGGTAAGGCATTGAATTCTTCTATAGATAGTTTTTTATATCCATCTTTTGTTTTAATAGCAACACCTCTTCCTTTTTCAGCATTTTCCCATCCTGTAACAGCAGCTTGTGTATATCCTCCTCCATTCATCTTAGGAGATACTAATGATTTATTAATCATTGAATAGATGATATCTTTAATCTGTTTATATGCAGGAGATGCTTCAAATGGAATTCTCCATTCACCATTCTCATCTAATTGGATAGTGTCTTTAGCATTATTTGAAAGCTCTCTTCTAAACAATTCGTTCTCAAGAGTCTTAGCCATAATTGCTGGATCTACCAAATCAAATTCACCCATACCAAGATCTTCTACACCAAAGCTAGAAAGAAGTTCTACGTATGCATTATCATCAAGATCTTTAAGAGCTTCGTTGTATTCTTTAAAAGCTTCTGCAGCTCCTTCAATAGTTTCTTCACCATTGTCAAACATATCAAGCGTAACAATTTTTGTAGGTTGAGAACCTCTTGTTTGTTCTCCTCCACCTTCATATGATGTTTCAAGTTGAATACCATTAATACTCCATGGCACTAACACTTTAGTATCTTCAGCAAATGGAGCATCATTAAATTTATCACCATCTACATAAAGACTATGTTTTTTTTCAATACCAAGTTTTCTACCTGATTCAAATATTGCATAATCAACTTTCTCATTAAACATTTTGATATATAGTTTCTCAAGGTTACTACCTTGTACAGCACTATAGTATAAAGGCATTTGAGATGTTTTGTCCAATACAAGTTTTATTTCATTCTGATTAAACTGACTACCAGATACAATTGGTTTAGTAATATCAATTACATGTTCAGGTGCATCTTCTAATAATGCTTTCTCATCAGCAGCTTTCAATGCTTTGTTAGTATATTTATATACACCTTTTTCAGATAGAGCATATCTAGTTAAAGCCATTTGATACTGATGCCAAGCTTCAGCACTCTCTGGCCACTGTCCATTTTTATTCTTAACCTCTCTATAAGCTACATCTATTACATATGAGAATGCATCTGCTTCATTAACTCCTTCATAGTTATCTGTATCAAGCTCAACATCTTTTAATGTTACAGTGCTAGCATATTCTTTGTTATCATGGTATCCATAATCTTCTGGCGTTAGTTCTATATCACCCACCTTGTTTTGACGATTCAAGAACATGTTATATTCAGGACTATCAAACGTTGTTCTTCTTGGAGAGAAGAATGATTTTGCACGTTTAGGTTCATCCATTATACCATTTTTAATCTTAAATTGATATGGATCACCAAATAGTATTTTGTGGAACTCAATGTTATTAATGTAGTAGTTTGCATTTACAAACATCAATGTATTATTAAGTTGAGTCTCAGTCATCTTGAATTTATTGATTCCTTCTTTCAAAGCAAATCCACTATCAAGACCACTGTAAGTATACATGTTCTCAGCATCAGTGTTTTTCTTAGGTGCTGATACAACTTCACTAGAGTTAATTAGAATTTGCTTTGTATCATCTACAACATTCTGAAGAGTTTTATCTATAGCATCATTAATAGCATCAATGTTCTTAGCAATATAATCATCAAACTCAACTTGTGTTGTTGCTTCGTCAGCAATCATTACGTTAAGTTCTTTTAATTGCTCTGGAGCATAGTCTTCTAATATCTCTTTGAAGAAACGTAACTCTTTAGCTTTAGATCCAACATTTTCAAGAGAGCTTCTATTTTTCCAATCACGAGCTAATGCAATATCATCATCTAAATATCCTCTAAAGATTTCATGTATCTCATCCATAGCTCTACCACCTACAACATTTTTGTATGATACATGGTTACCAAGATTCATCATCCATTCTGTAGATCCATCTGCAGGAATAAGAATATAATAGTCTCCATTGATATTTTGGTTAATCTCTTGAGTAAATCTTTGACCCTCAGTCAGTTTACTTGTAGTGGTCCCTTTATTAGTATCAATAGATTTCTTACCTTCAACATAAGAAACCTTTATCATCTTAAATCTATCTCCTAGATCATTAAAGAATAACCCACCTTCCTTAAGTATAATACTGTTTTTAGAAAACACATCATTAAGTTCTGGTCTTGCTTTCTTCAAGTCTTTTATTGTCTGAGAATCATTGAATGCATTCTCAAGAATAGAAGGAGCATTGTTATCAGTGTAAACTTGTTTCTTATTACCATCAACACCAATCAATGTGTTCTCCTGGTTAGGGTTATCTATTTTAACCTGCAATCCTGCAAGTTTAGATATTTGTTTATTAATCTTTAATGTCTTACCATCTAATGTACCAATATCTTTAGCTTGTGGTAAGTAATTATATATCTCACCAACAGAATCACTAAATTGAGATCTTTGACTAGTTTGTTCTCCTGACTGAGTTTCTGATTTTAGTTTTAGATAATCTTCCATAGTGAAAGATATACCTAAGTTCTTTAAGAAGTCAAGCATCTCTTCAGGACCTTTAGGTAAGTTTTGAGGCCATAACTCTGATGCAGTGTTAACTTGATATGTTTCAGTTGGACCATTGAATCTAACTAAACCAGTTTTAGTTTTAGCTAATGCTCTCATTTGACTAAACCAGTCTTGTTCCACTTGTTTAGTTATTGTGAATTGATTAGCAGGAGCACTATAGACTTCAGTACCCACAACATATTGTACAACAGCGTTTGGTTTTTGTTTACTAAATGTTTGGTAGAAGTTTATAAATAGTCTCCAGTCTTCTGGTGTTTGAAAGTTTTCAAATGGAATAGTTCCTGTTGCAAGATCACCACCTATACGTTGGAAGAATCTAACATACGTAGCATCATACTTAGCAAGATCAATTAAGTTATTAACTGCTTTACCTATGTTTGTTGTATTAGATATCTTATCTAATAATGTAGCAAACACTCTACTGAAGCTAGCCACCTTATATCCTTTAACAGAAGACATTGCTCTCTTAGGAAGAACTAATGTTGTACTGTTTTGTTGGTTAGTAGGTACCACTTCTGGTAATGTAGCAGCTACAAGTTTAATAGCAAATGGTGAAGTCTTTTTATGATCAGTTGTAAATGCTTCTTGAGAGTATCCAACAGTGGTTACATTCTCATCATTGATATCTACAAGATCTTCTTCGTTAAAATTAACACCTGCTGCTGTACGTAGCAATTGTTTTGCTTGTACAAACAATGCATTAAAACGTTGCTCTCCTAATTGATCATATTTCTTTTCAGCAATATAAGCTTGCTTGATTTGGTTATATATCTGAGCTCCTGTAATTTTCTGTAAATCAAATATAAACTTCTTGTTATCACCAAAGATATAGTTTGCTGCACGAGCAAACATATCCTGTGCATACTCAGAAGCTTGTGTTTCTGTTATACCAGGAATTCTACTATATGTAGGTGGTCCTTTCTTTTGTGCTTCAGAGATGGTGAAAGCTTTATACTTACCAGCGTCAATAGCTTCAAAAAGCTCTTTAGCTAATGAAGGGTTAGCATTTCTAGACATGATGAAGTTTATGATTCTTCTAAAGAAGTTACGTACTAATTCACTCAATGATCTAGCAGGAAGTTTACCCACTTTGAATTCACCAAAGTCATCAGCATGTCTTTCCTCTATTTGTTTATCTGTAGCATCAGCATAGTTAATTTTCTTACCAGAAGCTTTATCTAAGAACTGTCCAGGTTTGTTTCTGAACTCATCTTCAAGAGCAGCTCTCTCTTCAGGAGTTAAGAAGTGTTGCCACACAGGGTGGAACAACTCATGATAACCAACTGTTCTTGGTCCAGCTTTGTAGAACTTAGCTACACCATCAGCATACACACCAAATGCTTTCTCACCATCAAATGTATCTACAAGATCTTCTAGCACTTCTAATGGTACACCAGAAAGTTTCTCAGCTTGGAATTGTTTTAGTATTTCAAGTTCAACATCATTCATTGCTTCTTCAGCAGAAGGTCCAACTCTCATGTAATCATCTTCAGGAAACTCTGTATCTTCTACATCAATGTTATCTGTTTTCTCTCCACTTTCTAAAGCATTAATTTCTGGTTTTATATATGGTTCAGATTTTGTTATTTTTCCTGTAACACTACTTGTAGAAATTACTTTTACTAATTGTGGATTTTTAAAAGTTTCTAATCTTTTATTTTTATTTATGTAAGCCTCCACATAAGCATATATATTATTTTCTGTAGCTCCTTCAGGTATTCTTAATGCACCATATTCATTACTAATAAATTCAAATCTAGTTCTTGGTTTAACATAATTATCTACTTTCTTTTTGTATTCAGGTGTATTGTATTTAATTAAACCTTGTTCAAATGAAATATTGTTTTCTTTAAAAAATCCTTCTAAAGTATTTTTAAGTTTTTCTAAATCAGCACCAATTATATTTTCTGCATTTTTAATAACACTTTCTTTATTGTTATCTAAAAATCCTCCCACATTTATATAACCAATATTAGCATCTATATCAGAAACTTCTTCTATAGCTGTAGTAGGAGCTTCATCTGCAACTGCAGGAGCTTCTTCTACTTGTTGTGTATTCTGTATTTCTTTTAATGCAGCAATAAGTTTATCACCAACAAATGTTACCACACGTTGTTCAGGACTAGCTTCTGCATCATATTTACCAATAGCTTCTAACACACTATCCACTGTAGCTAATATATCTGTATTAGTTGCAGCACTTGTTATTGTATCATTCACTTTGATATCTACAGATTCTACATTACCATCAGCATCTACAGTTCCTGTAAACTCAACTGGACCACTTGCAAACTGATATGTCTGAGGTGTTTTACCATCCATTAGGTATTCTCCAATCTTACCAAGCTCTGCTGGTTTAGCAGCAGGTGTTACAGCTTTAGGAGCTTGTGCAACAGGAGCAGACTTAATAAGAGGAAGATCATAGTCAATCAATGTAGCATACTTCTGAATGAATGAATATGGAACACTTTCTGTAGGAGCAGCCACTTTAGTTGTAAGTGGTGTATTCTCATTAGAACGTGATGTTCTACCATCAGGCATTCTTGATGATAACAAGTAAGATTGGTAGTTCTTCCAATATCTAGCTACAAGTTCACCTTTAGCATTCTTCTCTCCTGTATACTCATAGAACTTAGTACTAAGATCTGTGATTGTTTTACTATTGATGTTATGGAATGTATCAGTAAGTTGTTTTACAATCTCAGCTTCTTTATTCTCAATATCAATAATAC
>Ga0181359_1000087_pt1 | contig 17935 bp, 19 predicted proteins | sample Fa13VDMM15SD_FD_141229 | JGI IMG/M metagenome (GOLD analysis project Ga0181359, IMG submission 141229) | Freshwater viral communities from Lake Michigan, USA - Fa13.VD.MM15.S.D | ecosystem: Environmental > Aquatic > Freshwater > Lake | place: USA: Michigan | collected 2013-09-24 | reverse complement strand
AAAGAGGAAAAACTTTTTGCCTTTGAGTGACTATCCAATCATTAAATATTATCCCTAACTTTGGCTAACCAAACCAACCAAAATGACCAACCGAAACGAGAGGGAAGAACATCCAATAATATATATTATGTTAAATAGGGTAGCTAACCCCTCCCCTACCCTACCCCCTACCCACTTTTTTAGCGTGAAAGAAAATATGCACCCCTTGTGCCCCCCAATATTCTGATATAAAACAATGATTTTAACATTTTTAAACATTTGACACACCAAAAGGTATAATATGAACGCACAATTCAAGGAAATAGCTAAAGAGGCTTTTATCATAGCTTATAAGGAGAACTTCGGCAATATCACCATATCTTGTGAGGCTTCTGGAGTCGGTAGAACGCAGTATAAGACTTGGTTGAAGGATGATCCTGACTTTGCTAAGAGATTGGCTGAAATCGAGCCTGAGGAGATAATGCTTGACTTTGGCGAACAAAAGCTGATGGAGAGGATTGCTAGAGGTGATACCTTAGCTACCATGTTCTTGCTAAAGACTAGAGGCAAGAGAAGAGGATATATCGAGAAGACTGAGGTTGCTCATGAAGGAGATGTTGTTAAGCAAATCACAGTAAATGTTATTAAGCCAAATCAAATCGGAGATATTATGAAACAGATAGACGGAGATGAACACAAGACTATAAAAGATGGTGAGATAATCAACTTTGATACGCAAGTTGAACCTGCAATGATTATTCCTGCTTACAAAGCTGGAGAAAGTGATGAAATACCACTTTATAACCATGATAAAGGGGAATTATTGGATATTAATGAAGACGGAGAGTATGAAGAGTAACCACAATAGCCTTATTTCGCATTTTAAGACGATTCTAAGGCTTTTAATACTAGGAGTAGTACTATGTGTCCATTTTATATTTAGAGGGCTTAAATGAGCCTTAAAATAGCAAATAGGATAGACACCCCCCTACCTTCCTATAAAACCAAAAGTTTTCTAATGGTAAACACACAACCAATTTTTTAATTTTTTTTCCTATGTCTTATGAATGTAACCACAAACATCGTCTTCGAAGTACTGCAAAACAGCCAAAAAAAAATATCAGTTATGCAAGGCGGAACAAGGTCTGGCAAAACTTACAATGTATTGACATGGTTTATCGTGAAATTATTACAAGAGAAGGGAAAAACCCTAACCATTTGCAGATCCTCGTTGCCATCCATAAAAGGCTCAGTGATGAGAGACTTTATCGAAATACTCTCGAAATATGGCTTATACTCAGAAGAAAAGCACAACAAATCAGAAAATCTCTACTTCTTAGGAGGCAACATCGTAGAGTTCGTCTCTACCGATCAACCACAAAAAATAAGAGGTCGTAAAAGAAACTACTTGTTTATAAACGAGGCGAATGAGGTAAACTATGAATCTTGGATGCAGTTAGCATTAAGAACCACAGAAAAGATTGTAATTGACTATAACCCTTCGGATTATTACTCTTGGATTTATGACAAGGTTGTTCCTAGAGAAGATGCTGACTTTACTATCACTACCTACAAAGACAACCCATTTCTTGAAAAATCAATCGTAGATGAGATTGAAAGGCTTAAATCAGCCGACCATGAATATTGGCGAGTTTATGGCTTAGGGGAGAGAGCAATATCACAAGCGACCATTTATACGCATTGGAAGCGTAGAAGGAACTTCCCAGATGGCGGAGATACGTTTTACGGACTTGACTTTGGCTTTAACAACCAAACAGCCTTGGTTAGGGTTAAAAACTTTGATGGCGAGTTATTTGTCGACCAATTAATCTACGATACAAAAATGTCGACGGCGTTACTAATTGATAGGATGAGGTCTCTAGGTCTCGATAGAAATTCAGAGATATTTGCTGACCCTGCTGAACCTAAAACCATATCGGAGGTAAATAAGGCAGGATTTAACTTAAAGAGTGCTGTTAAGGATGTTTATGCAGGAATCAACAAAGTAAAATCTTTTCCTTTGCACATAAAGTCAGAGTCGTTAGATTTGCTTGATGAGATTAAAAACTACAAGTGGAAGACCGATACAGATGGCAACACACTTGATGAACCTGTGAAGTTTCGAGATCACTTAATGGACTCTATGAGGTATGCCATATACACAAAATATGCTAAACCAAAAAGAGGGTGGGTTGTATAGCCTAAAAATTTGTTACTTTTGTAAAAATAATATATAGCGTGAATTTAACGGACATACTAAAGGCAGCTAACCCTTTTAAACAAAAGGCAGCACCAAAGGTGACTTTTAACAATCCCTTTTCAGATTTTGGTGGATTGATTGGAGGAAGAACACTTTATCCAGAATTAGACCAGCAAAAATTTGTACTTGACTATAAAAACAATAGTGAGGTATATGCTATCATCAAACGTATCTCTAAAACTATTTCTACTGTTCCTTTCTATGTTTATCAAGTTAAGAACAAAAAAGAGTTAAATAGATATAAGGCTATGCTAAACAATGCTACTACAACAGCAGACATTGCCAAAGCAGAGTTAGTTCGTATAAAGGCAGTTGCAGAGATTGCTGATTCCGAATTAAACACCTTATTAGAAAAACCTAATGAATATCAATCATTCTCTGAATTTATTGAGAGTGCTATTGGTTATAAACTTATTACAGGCAATACTTACATTTGGGCGAATAGATTATCGTCTGGTAAGGTAGCTGAACTTGTTACACTCCCATCTCAATACGTTGCTATCACTTCTGATGGTACAATAAATGGGGTTGAAGGTTATTCTTTTACGCTAGTTGGATGGGATCAATTAGATGCGAAAGACGTAATCCATCTAAAATACTTCAACCCTTACTTTGACACTAACGGTAATCAATTATACGGTTTGTCGCCATTACAGGCTGCTTACAGAACTATCCAGCGTTCTAACGATGCTAAAGATACTTCAGTAGCTATGTTGCAGAATCAAGGACCTAAAGGTATCTTGTCTGCTGACGAATCAAATGACTTTGGTCCTGAAGCTGCTGGTAAACTAAAAGAAGATTTTTACAACCAGTACGGAACAAAGACTCAAGCAGGTATCTTAAAAAATGCAGGTAAGATTTTGATTGCAGGTGCTAAGTTAAATTGGATTAACATGGGATTAAGCCCTGTTGATTTGCAATTACTAGAATCAGAGAAAATAACACTTAGAGAACTTTGTAATGTGTATGGTGTAAACTCTGCGTTGTTTAATGATCCTGATAATAAGACTTATAACAACATGAAGGAAGCTAAGAAGGAAATGTTGACTCAAGTAGTCCTTCCTGAATTAGTAGCTCTTCGTGATGCGTTCAATAGATTCTTCTCAACAGAAATTGGTCAAGGTTACTATATCGATTTTGATTTGACGGTATTCCCTGAGTTACAAGAGGACATGAAAGAGCTTAGTGCTATCCTTTCTCAATCTTGGTGGATTACTCCAAACGAGAAGAGAGCAGCTATGCGTTATGATACTATGGAAGGAACTGAAATGGATGAGATATTTATTCCAGCAGGTTATTTGCCTATAGACGAGTTGACTATGTTGCAAGACCCTAGAGATGCACAACAACAAAGCGACTATAATTTGCCACCTGTAAAAAGTGAAGGTTTTTTTTTGAGTAAGAACGAGCAAGTAGATGAAGTATTTACAAAGTACAAGTCTATTGTTAACATGAGTTACTCAGAATTAGAAGCCTGGTCAAATACAGAATGTTCTAAGAAAGCATCGCTTGACAGAAGCCCTATCACTAGAAACCTAAGACTATTGTCTAAGAAAAAAGAAGATTGGACTACAGCAGATGCAGAAGATGCAAACAGAACTATAAGCTTTGTTAGCAGAATGAAAGGAGCAGAACAAGGTAAACCAGCATCAGAAGGTTGTCCTTCTAAAAGAGATATATCACTTAAAAATTGGGCTTACGATCCATCAAAATAAATACTATGAAATCATTTGACATCTTAGAAAAAACAATTAATAACCTTTTAGAATTAAAAAGGATAACTAAGACAAATTCTAAAGGTATTGCTAAGGCAAATAGCCTTATAGCTTCTGGAGATATACTAAGACCAGATACATGGAAAAGACCAACGGCAGAAATGGAAAATGCTTATATAGAAGCAAATGGATATGATAAATACTGTTTATGGTTTCTTGGTGTAGACCCTGAGCTTGAAAAAGATACTAAGGGTTATTATGGTTATATCTTTACATCAGACTTTAAAACTATTGACAGAAGAGGTTTATCTGCTATAAGACAATTCGCAGCTCAAAACAATAAGGAGATTTATGATATTGCTGGAAAAATGATCGAAGCTATAGACGGAAAAGAATAATGGCTAAAGCACTTACACCATCTCAGCAGTTTGCTTTGCAACAAAAGATTGCAAGGAAATCTATTAGGGAGTTTCAGCCTAAAATAAAAGAGGCTTTACAAGCTGACTTTAATAAAGCTGCACAAATGGTTGAAGCATTAGGAGTGGAACAAGCGGCGAATAATCGTGCAGGTTTTTTTACTGGAGATAAGATTAATAATATTTTACGAACTTTGTATGAGTCAACTGGCGGTTATACTGCTATGAGATACCAACAGATGTTTGAAAAGAATAAGAAAGCGGAAGAGATTGACCTTGATCCTTTAAACATTTTGGATGAGTGGTTAATCTTTATGTTATCATATTGGACTGCGATTAGCGGACTAAAGATGTTAGGCATAGAGAATACTACTGAAAACGAAATAGCTCGTATATTAGCAAATGTTGTAAAGTATGGTCGAGAGAATGGATTGTCACAAAATGAAGTTAATTCATTAGCAATTCAAACTCTAAGAGATGGAAAGATAAATAACGCAAGGAGTTTATTAATAGCAAGAACTGAAAGCCATCAGGCATTAAGTGCAGGTGCTATGGGTGCGGTGAGATTAGCAGGTATTCCAGTATTAAAACAATGGATAGCTGCTGAATATCCAGCTAAGAGTGGTAAGCCAAGATTATGGCACAGGGATTTAGATAGACAAACGAATCCTGACAATGAAGGTGTAAGAATCCCTGTCAATCAACCATTCCTAGTAAACACTCCTGACTATGGACTAATAGAAATGCAATATGCACATGATGCAGCAGGGTTAGCAGTAAATAACTGCAACTGTAGATGCTGCACAGTTTATATAGCTTAAATAAAAAATATGAGTAACTTTTATAAAAAGAAAGCGGTAAGTGGAGCTCCAGTAGATATGGAGGATGGTAGTAGAGTAATTACAATGTATTATTCTGCGTTTGGTAATGTCGACAGCGATGGCGATGTTATTGTACCAGGTGCATTCACAAAAACCCTTAAAGAAAACGGACCTAGTGCCAAGAATAGAATCTGGCATTTATTTAACCATTCAACCGAGAAACCAATTGCTAAACCATTCGAGATGATGGAAGATGGATTTGGTTTAAAGGCTAGAGTAAAGATGCCTAATACAACATTAGGTAACGATACTTATGAGTTGTATAAAGAAGGTCATATCACAGAACATAGCATCGGCTTTCAGACTATCAAGTCACAAGCAAAGTCAGGCTATAACGAAATCAATGAAATTAAATTGTTTGAGGGTAGTTCAGTATTGTGGGGTGCAAACGCAAATACACCAACAGTAGGAGTGAAGAGTCAAATTAAGTCTGTTCTTGTAGATGAGATGGGTAAAACTATCAAGTCTTTAAGAAACGGTCACTTTACTGATGAAACATTTGAGCTGTTAGAACTTAAACTTAAACAATTACAACAATATCTTGCTGAGATGGAAGATGAAGACTCAGTCGACCTTGAAGAACAACCGCAAAAACCTATGGATGAAGACTTCGAATCTCCTGAAGTAGAAGCATTGGTAGAAGAGGAAGACCCGATGATTTCCATGCAAATCGAGATGAACAATTATTTAAAATCATTTAAAATTTTCAACTAATGGTAGAAGAAATCAAAAGTGCTTTCGAAGGCGTTAAAACCGAAGTAAACGGTGCTATCGAAACATTAAAAGCTGATAACGCAGTAGCGGTAGATGGCTTAAAATCAGAATTAGAAGAATTAAAATCTCAAATTTCAGTAGTAAAAGATGCTGCTGACAAATTAGAGGCAAAAAACAATCGTAAGACAATGAATGAAAATCAAACAAAAGGCTTCAACGTATGCCTTGCTGAAGCAATCGATAAGAATGCTGACAGTATCGCAAAATTAGGTCGTGGTGAGCAGAAGCGTTCTGGCTTTATCTTAGACACTAAGGCAGTAGGTAACATGACTGAAGCAGTTAACTTAACTGGTGGTTTACAAAGAGAATATGCTAATCAAGTATATGCTTTACCTTCTCGTAAAGTGCATTTGAGAAGTTTATTACCAGTAGGAACTATCTCTACAGGTTTATTTACTTTCCCTAAGGAAACAGGTGGCGAAGGTGATGCAGGACCACAAACTCAAGGTAATGCAAAACCACAAATGGATTTTGATATCACAATGACTGATGCTCCTGCACAGTATATTGCTGGTTTCGTAAGAATCTCTCGTCAAATGTTAGATGATGTTCCTGCTATGACTTCTTTCTTACAAGCTCGTTTGTTAGAGAAGTATTTATTAGCTGAAGATTCTCAGTTATTAAATGGTACTGGTACTGCTCCTGCCTTGACTGGTTTGACTGTTAATGCTGCTGCTTTTTCTGGTGCTGCTACAGTTGACGTTGAGCAATTAGTACAAGCTATTGCACAGGTATATACATCTGATTATTCTGCAAATGGTATCTTGATTAACCCAACTGATTGGGCTGCTATCATGAATACTAAGAATACTAACGCTGCTTATAGCCTTCCAGGTTCTACAGTTGTTACAACTGATGGTACTCTTACTATTGCTGGTATTCCAGTGTTCCAATCTACAGCAATTGCTGCTGATAAGTTCTTAGTAGGTGACTGGGCTATGGGTGCTCAAATCATGCAAAATCAAGGTATCTCTGTTCAATTCTCTGAAATGGATAGCGATAACTTCCAAAAGAACTTGATTACTGTAAGAGTTGAGGCTCGTATTGCATTCCCTATTTATTACAATAGTGCGTTTGTATATGGTGATTTCGGTAACGTAGCTTAATCCTAGATTAATCTAAAATACAAGGGGGCAGCCGCAAACTGCCTCCTTTTTTATGTCCGCTATATTTTAGTTATTTTTGTAAAAACAATGGCATAATGCAAATAGTAAGAGATATAACGACCACAGTAGCACCTTCAGCCACAGTGGTTACTTTAGCTGAAGCTAAGAATTACCTAAGAGTAGATTATAGTGAAGATGATGCTTTGATTACAACCTTAATCAATACAGCTCAAACAAGACTTGAGCAATATGCAGGTGTTGCAATGACTGCTAGAACTTTAAGAGTTGTAGCTTATGTAGATGACTTTTTAGAACTTCCTTATGTACCTACTAATTCAATATCAGTAGTTGAGTATTGGGATAATACAGCTTGGATAGTAATACCTGCTGGTGGATATCAAGTTCTTGGCGAAACTACAAAAAAGGTATATATGACTAGCGTTTATAATAACGAGTTTAGGTTTACTTATACTTGTGGTTATGCTACGACTCCTCAGACAATGAAGACTGCCCTTTTAAAGATGGTTTCAGACCTATATGAGTACAGAGAGTCATCAGTTGAAGCAACTAAGCCTTCAGCTAATTTGATGACCGCATACGAGCTAATGAAGCCATTTAAACGCATAAACGTTATTTTATAATGATAGGTAAACTACGCAATAGAATTACTTTCCAAAGTCAATCTAATGCTTCTGATGGAGCTGGTGGTGTAGTAACTACTTTGGTAGACTATTACACTTGTTGGGCTCAGATGTCTAGGAATACAAATGACAGGTCAGATATAGCAGGAAAAGATAATATAAGCGATGATATTACTTTTAGAATTAGATATACTACTTCAAAAATATTTACAAATAAACTTGTAATATCTTATCAATCAAACCTTTATAACATTAATTCAGTTATTAATGAAGGTGATAACAATAGATATTTTTTAATAGGCTGTTCAACACTTAAATAATGGCAAAATTTAAAATGAATGTTATTGGTTTACAATATGTTAAGAATAAATTAGACAATTCTCCAAAGGTTTTATTTACAAAAGCATCTAAAGTTATTTATGAAACTGCTGTAGAAATTGAAAATAAAGCTAAAAATAGAGTTGCGGTTGATACTGATGCGTTAAGATCATCAATTAGGGCTTCAAGATTATCAAATGGCTCATCTATAATCAAAGCTGGTTTATCAAATGTTAGTAACTCTAAAGGACACTTAGTTAATTATGCAGCATTTGTAGAATTTGGAACAGGCAAAAAACCAAATTTATCTTATAAAAACTTTGATAATTCTGCCTTAACTGTTTATGCAGGAGAGTTTAAAGGAAGGGGATTAAGAAAAGTTCAAAGAACCGCAGGTCCTTATTTATTTAACTCTACAGATGAATTAATAGGTAAAATGGTACAAGGGATTAAAGATATAAAGATATAAATATATTTCGTTAAATTTGTACAAAATCAATACCATGACAATTACACTAAACGAAGAGCAGGTAAAACAATTAGATGCGTTTATTCAAGAGATGCCAACTAAATTTGGTTTACCTTTAACCCAGTTCTTATCAAAACTTGCTCAAGAGCAAAATCATGAGGAAGTAAAAGAGGAAACAGAAGCTTAATGAAAGATTGCGGTTTAGCTATAAGAAAGGCTTATGTAGATAAGTTAGCATCACAAAGTTACTCTTTGGGTGTGTACGATACTATTGCACCTGATACAGTTAACCCTCCTTTCTTAATCATAAGCAGTCAAACATCGGTAGAAAATAGCGACAAGCAGAGTTATAATTTTGATGTCACTATACAGTTTGATATTGTTTATAAGACCAATAAGTCAGGTGAAGTAGGGCAGAAATCGGTAGACCAGTGGGCTAACGAATTGTTAGTGATCATAGGCGTTAATGTGCCAGATTATCCAAGTGCTTCTCCTGACTTTAAAATAGTTACTCGTAATATGGGTACAAACTTTGCTACATTTGACTATGTAGATGAAGCTTATATCTTTAGAAGAGTAATCACAATGGAACATTTCGTAACGCAAATATTATAAAAAATTAAAATAAAATAAAATGCCAACAACAGGAATTTTTAATGGTACAAACCTAGTAGTTCTAGTAGGAACTGAAGTAGTAGCTCACTCTACATCATGTTCTTTATCAGTAAGCGTTGACTTACCAGATTCAACAACTAAATCAAGTCAAGGATGGGCTGACCAAATTGGTGGTTTAAAGTCATGGTCTTTAACTACAGATGGTCTTGCAACAGTTGACCCAACAGGTGCATCATATGTTGTAGGAGATATTTTTACTGCATTAGCTGCTAGAACAGCGGTTACAGTAAAGTTTACTACAGTTAATGGTTCAACTCCAATAGTAGGTGACTTAATTTGGTCTGGTCTTGCATTTATAGAAAGTTTAGATGTTACTGCTGATATGGAATCTCCAGCAACATATTCAGTTTCTTTTACAGGAACAGGAGCATTGACTCAGGCTACTAACGCATAATAACACCAAAAACACCAAAATATGAGAGGACATTACGAACTGAAATTAACTTCAGGCGATAGAATACAATTGCAATTTTGCACATGGTCTTTAAAGAGATTTTGTAAATTACAAGGTATTGCACCGTCAGAAATAGGAGATGCTTTGAGTGGAGATGATTCTCTTGAAGCTATTACTAACTTGCTTATATCAGCAGCAGAATATCCTTTATATAAAAAAGGCATAACACCTAGTTATACAGATATAGATGCTTGTGACTGGATTGATGATATGGGAGGTATTGGTGGTAGTAAGTTTCAAGAAGTAATTTTGTCTTTAACTGAAAGTTTAAGTAGTGGTTTAGAAGAAACAAAGAAAGCTACTAAAGGCGCAGTAAAAAAAAATTAGAGTGGATTGATATTGAAAGATATACAATGGGGGAGTGCCAAGTGCTTCCCCATTTGTTTTGGGATATGACGATGGCTGAATTAGACTTTGTTTGGTATGGTTACAGGCATAAAGAAGAGCAAGAATGGGTTAAAATTAGGTGGCAAACAACAGTCCTTGTTAATATGCAAACTAAAAAGAAGGTTAAGCCTACTGATCTTTTAGAACTTGACTGCGATAATCGTAACTTTGTAAAGCAAAGGGTAATGACACCTGAAGAACTTAAAGACGTATTAAAAAAATACGAAAACGTAAAACCAATAAAGCAAAATGGCTGATCAGAATATTAAAGTTAAGATTGATTTAGACGTAACCGAGTTTAATAAGAGTGTAAAGGCAATGTCCGATGCATTATCTAAAATTCTTGGTAAAGATGTTGAAATCTTTAATGGCAAGATTAATAAAACTAAAAAACTTGTAGAAGATACAGATAAAGCGTTAAATAACGCAACTTCATCTATAAATAAAGCTGGTAATTCTTTAAAACAATCAAATCAACAATGGACTAATTTAGCTTTAGTTATTCAGGATTTGCCATTTGGTTTTAGGGGTATTCAAAACAACCTTCCTGCTTTATTAGGTGGATTTGCTGCTGTTACAGGTCCTATTTATTTAGGCATATCTGCGGTTATCGCTGCATTGACTATATGGGATGAAAAAACTAGACAAGCTGCTTCTGCTTCTAAAAAACTTAAAGAAGAACAGGCTAGTTTAAATGATGAGATTTTACAAAGCACTCAATCTGGAAGACAACAAGGTTTATTATTAAAAGCTTATATAGATATAGCCAATAATGCAACATTAACAGATAATGTAAGAAATGAGGCATTAAAAAAAGCAAATGAATTATATGGAGAACATAATCAAAAACTAACTCTTGCTAATATTAATACTGAAAAGGTTAAGAAAAGTGTTGATGGTTATATTCAGAGTTTAATACACATGGCTGTAGCTCAAAAGTATTCGGATCAAGTTGCTAATAATATAGTTAAAACTGATAAAATACAAGCACAAATTGATAAAAAGAAAGAGCAGAGTTATGCTTTATTATTAGAATATACTGGTAAACAGACTATGGCATCTAGAGATGTTGTTGATGTAATGTATGATAGAAGAGTTGTAGAAGCAGAAATTGCTAAATTAGAATCTCAAAAAGCTGCAAATGCCAAAGAACTAATTACTTTAACTGATAAATATTCTAAATCATTACTTGAAGCAACAAAATTAAGTGCAGAATTTGGTAAAATTGAAAAAACAGAAACAAATAAGACCGCAAAGCCTACAACAAATACTTATTTAGAGGATTTAGCTCAAGAACAATTTAATTTTTATAAGGATAGTATTTTTAGAGCTGAGGAGTATTTTCTTAAATTAAATAATATTCAAAAAGTTAATGCATTAATGGAAGCTACAATTAAAGGTGCTTCCTTAGATGAATTATTTACTATACAACAAACTTATGAGCAAAAAGAATTAAACTTTAGAAAAAGTATTGAAGATAAAAAATTTGCTATAAGACAACAAAGTGAAGAAAGACAAAAACAATTAACTAAGTCTTATGATGATCAAAAAATAAAAGACCAGGTTACTTATACAAATAATTATATAGCCACATTAGATGCACAACTTAAAGCAGAAATGCGTCTTAATAGAAATAATGTAGCATTACAACAAGAAGATATAAAAAACAAACTTGTACAATTACAATTTGCACAAGTATTTGCAGCAGGTAATGTAAAAGCTTTAGATGCTATTAATGCTGCTATTTTAAAATTAAAAGGTAATTTAACTGGATTAGGTGATGTAACTACTACAGTTAATAATATTTTAACAACTGGTTTACAAGATGCATTTGTAGGAATAGGTGAAAGTTTAGGAGAATTAGTTACTACTGGTAAGTTTAGCTTTGGAATACTTGGTAATATATTAGCTGATGCTTTAATTGGAATTGGTAAAGCTTTAATATTATATTCATCTCTTGTACAAGCTGCTAAAAAAGCTATTGAAGCAGGTCAAGTTAAAGCAGGATTAATTATTGGTATTGCTGCTGTTGCAGCAGGATTTGCATTAAAAGGACAAATAAACAAGAAAAAAGATACTGGAGGACCACAAGCATTTGCTAACGGTGGTATCATATCAGGACCTACTATGGGTCTTATGGGTGAATATCCTGGTGCTAGTCATAACCCTGAGGTTGTAGCCCCATTAGATAAACTTAAATCACTAATAGGTGATTCAGGTGGTGGAACTTTAGAAGCTAGAATAAGTGGTAATGACTTATTAATATTAATGAACAAGGCAGGTAGAACAAATAACAATACTTTCTAATGGCATTTATAAACCCAAAATACGAGATTATATTTGATGATGTGTATGCTATACCTGATGCAACAAACACCGTCTATAGGGCTCAGATTTACAAAGACGGCTATTCTAGTGCAACTATATATCCATTGACTGGATCTAATAGTCCTTTTATCATAGAAACTATAGACACAGATGGGAATGCTTATACACCATTACTTGCCACAAGAGCAACTTTAAACATAGTAAAGAACGAATTTCAAAGCACTAATTATGCTGAGTTATTACAAGACTTCTTTACTGCTGATGATAATGACTATATGATAGTTGTTACAAAGGGAACTTATAATGGTTCTTATACATGGGGAACTGTAATATGGAGAGGGTTTTTTATACCTGTTGATAGCGTACAATATTCTCCTGTAAACCTTAATAGCTTGTTATTATCCTTTGTTGATGGTTTAGCTAGAACTAAGAACAAGAAATATTACTTTAATTTAGTAGATGGTATAGGCTTTAACTCAGAAGATCAGGTAAGTGTTAAAGACTTGATTATTGATTGTTTTAGCAAGACCGAGTTTACATTAGATGTATGGATTAACGAATACTATAAAACCGCAAACATACCTACTAGAAACATAGAAAATATGTTTATAAAGAAGAACTATCTAATGGAGCAATATGGTGAGTATTTAAACTACTATGACATATTAGAATATATGTGTAATAGGTTTGGATGGGAATGCTTTTACAGAGAAGATAAATGGTATTTAACTGCTTATGGTGCATTGACTAGAGAAGCTACTATTGCTTACTATGTTTACAATAGTGCAGGAACTTTTCAGTCTACACAAACATTAGGTAATACAACTACGGTTGCTATAGATGCTTCTAATAACTATAAACAAACTGGTCAATCATTACTAGTTAGCTTTAACAGAGCACAAAAGTCTTATACTCAGTTTAGTCCAATTTACAATGTAAAGCAACTTGTTGCTAATGGTTGGTTTTTATCATGGTCAGGTGTCAACAATGCAGATGCATGGATTGAAACAGGAATGGTAGGAACAAAGCTTGATGCTACAAATGGCGGTTTATTTACGACAGATACTACTACAAGTGCAGGTGAAACTAATAAGGCATTTAGATCATTTAACAATGATGTAAAAATAGGTGATTATTTAAACGTAAGATGGTTAGATTACAAGTTTAACTGTACGGCTAGATATTGGGTAAGAATTATACCTTCCGATAACTCTGCTGCACAGTATCTTAATAATAGTGGGGAATTTACAACAACAACAGTCTATCTTAATGATTTGCCAGGAGGATTTCCTAAACAAATATTAGTGCCTATTGATGGTGCTTTAGATGTGATAGTTTATAGACCATTAGAAACAGGTGTAGGTCCATTTTTAGAACTATACTATTTCTTAGTACAAAATACTGGACCTTCATCACAGATTTATAATTACGATTCATATAGAGAAATTGGTAGCAAGGATTCTCAATTTAAACCAGAAGAAGGTGATAACTTTGCTTTAGGTTTTATGTACAATGATATATTTAAGAATAATGATTCAGGTGCTAGAGCTGCAAATGAGCCTAAAGATGTAGCAGCTTCTTCTTATGTTGGAATGTACACCAAAAGTAATAATAGTGGTTTTGCTAATCAATTTGGTAGAACAACATCAGGTAGTACAGAGTTATTTACTTTAGTTGCTCAAGATATTGGTATGGACCAAGTACAAACTCAAACTGTATTAGAAGGTCAATTTAAAAGCATAGGATATTGGTTAAACAGTAAGTTTACCTATTCTTACGATGGCACTAATACTTATACTTACTTATTAAAGTCCTTTAAATGGGATTTAAAGCAAGGAATACAAGATTCAGTATTAAAGAAGATTAACTACAATGGCACAACTATAGATATAGATATATTCAAAAACTTAAATACTAGGAAATAATGGCATCAGTAATCAATGGAACTAACATAGTATTATATAAATACGATTCAAACAAACAATATTATTTTAATGGTTCTATTAATCAAGGGATAACCGTAAATGGTTTTGCTTGTAAAGAGTTAAGTACTGAAGACATTATTGGCACTTCTACTAACTTTAACAAAACAGGAGCAGGAGTAATAGCTTCTTTTATAACAGATGCTAGTGATCCTAGTATTACAGAAATTACTGCTGGTACTTGGAGCATAGCAGCTTATTATTCTATAGCTACTGCCTTTGCAGGTGCTAAAGTACAATATAAGCTATACAAATATGCTGGTTCAACAGCTACCTTATTGGCAACTTCGGATGAAACTACACTAACATCTCTTAGTAAGATTATATATAATACTAATATGACAGTAACTAATACTGTCTTAGCTATTACAGATAGAATCATTATAGAGGTAAATTACTTAGGTACTACAACTAATGCAATAACATTATATACTCAGTCAACTAATCCTGGTATAACTACTACTAACATTTCTTTGGGTGTTCCTTTTGGTGCATCTACTAACTGTACTTTTAACACAAGTGTAGATCAGGTAGAGGTAACCACTACAAATAGTGCATCATATAAAGAGTTCTTAGGCTCTCAGATTAGCTGGAATATATCTGCTGATGGTTTTATAGCCCTTAATGATTATTCTTACTTATTCTTACTTAACAAGCTACAAACTAAGGAACAAATCATAGTTAAGTTTCAAATAGATAATGATAATGGTACTGGTTCAGGAACTTTAGGTTATAGCGTCTTTACAGGTCTTGCTAATATTGTTAATTTAGATATGAGTGGTCCAGTTGAAGGTGCATCTACTTATAGTGTGTCTTTACAAGGTACAGGTCCTTACACAGTTTCAGGTACACAAGTTACACCTACAGGAGTAGTAATAGAAAGCTCAAACGTAACTATGCAACAATATACTGCAATTGGTGGTGAAACTACAATCACATTCTCTACTCAGATTGGCACAAGTTGTCTTTCAGTTACAAGAGGTGGTTTAGAGGTTAGAACTATATTAATATCAGGTGCACCAACAGGTGAGAATGTGACGTTTAACTCATCTACAGGAGTTCTTACCTTTGCAAGAGCATTAGAAGCTGATGAGTTTGTTAGAGCAATTTTCAAATAGATAAAATAGATATAAATGAGTTCACAATTACAGGTATCAGGAGAAGCGAAGATCAGGACAATACAAGGTCCAGTAGTGGCTAATAGTGGGGTAATAACTGCTTTAGATGGCGATGCTTCTCAATATGTACGAGGGGATGGTACTTTAGCAGATTTCCCAACATCAACAGGAGGGGGAAGTTCGGTATCTTATTATCTAAATTCAAGTGTAAGTCAAGGGTACTTTAGCAGATTTCCCAACATCAACAGGAGGGGGAAGTTCGGTATCTTATTATCTAAATTCAAGTGTAAGTCAAGGTACTATCGGTGGGGTTGCTTATAGACAATTAAGCAAAACACCTATTAGTGGTGCTGGAACTGACATTGCTATATCTTCAAACGGATATGTAGCGAGTTACATAACAGATGCGAATGATCCTGCTTTATTAGAAGTACCTGCTGGTAACTTTAATTGTGAGTTTTATTTTAGTGTAAACTCAAATGCTCACAATCCTTATGTTTATGCAGAACTTTACAAGTACGATGGCACAACTTTTACCTTATTAGGTTCAAATCAAGCGATACCAGAATACTTAACTAATGGCACTACTTTAAGTGCTTATTACTTTGCTATTCCTGTGGCGGTTGCTGCTTTAACAATAACAGATAGAATAGCGATTAGAATTTATGTAAACGTAGATGGTAGAACAGTTACTTTACACACAGAGAATAATCATTTATGTCAAGTAGTTACAACCTTCTCAAAGGGATTGACTTCGTTAAATAACTTAACAAGACAAGTACAATTTTTAGCGACAGGAACAAGTGGAACGGACTTTGCTATATCAAGTTCAACGGCTACACATACTTTTAATTTGCCTGTGGCTTCGGCTACAAATACAGGTAAGTTAAGTTCAACGGATTGGAGTACGTTTAATGCTAAACAAGCTGCATTATCATTTACTGCACCTTTAGTTAACACATCTAATACAATCTCAATACCTGCTGCTACAAGTTTAGTAGATGGTTATTTAGATAATGCTGATTGGACTAATTTTAATACTGCTTATAACAATATGATTGTTTCAGCAGCGGTTACAGGAACAACTACAAAGACTTTAACTTTAACACAACAAGATGCAGGTACTATTACGGCTTCTTGGACAGATGACAATACAGATGCGGTTACAAGTGTATTCGGTAGAACAGGTGCGGTTGTAGCTACAAGTGGCGATTACAATACATCACAAGTAACTGAAAATACAAATCTATACTTTACCGATGCAAGAGCAAGATTATCTTTAAGTGCTGGTACAGGAATAAGCTACAACAATACAACAGGTGTTATTACTAACTCTGCTCCAGACCAAACTGTTTCTTTAACGGCAGGTGCAGGAATATCAATTAGTGGTACTTATCCTTCGTTTACAATAGCTTCTACGATTACTCAATATACAGATGCACTTGCAAGAGCAGCATTATCATTTGTAGCAGGAAGTGGTGCGTATAACTCTACAACAGGTGTTATTACGATTCCAACTAATAACAATCAAATAACGAATGGTTCTAACTACATAACTCTAACAAGTTTAAGTGGTAGCACAGGCATTTCATATAATAATACAACAGGTGCTATTAGTTCTACAATTACTCAATATACTGATGCTTTAGCAAGGGCATCTTTAAGTTTTAGTGCTGGTAGTGGTGCTTATAATAGCACAACAGGGGTAATAACAATTCCTACTGACAATAATCAAATAGCAAATGGTGCAGGATATATAACAAGTTCTGCATTATCTGCATACCTACCTTTAACAGGCGGTACGCTTACTGGTGCTTTAAGTGGTACAAGTGCTACGTTTAGTGGTAAAATTAGATGGGGTACTGGAACTTACGAGGCTGGAGTTTCTGGAATATATAATACTTCTGATGATGGTACTATATTAGTAACAAAAACTGGGGTAAGTAGAGATTTTTTATTGTCAAATGGTGTTGGTGCAACTGTAATGACAATACCTACTGGAACAACTAATGTAACATTTCAAGGTGCTGCTACATTCTCATCTTCGGTTACTGCAAATGGCTTATATGCAAACGCAGGAAATAGTGCAAGATTTTATAGAAGTGCAAATGATTACTATTGGGGTATAAATAATGATAGTAATAACTATTTAAACTTTGGAACTTTTGCAGCAAATGGAACTGCTTATGGAACTAATCCAAAATTAATAATTCAAGATAATGGTGCTGCTACATTCTCAAGTGCCGTAAATGCACAATTATTAACAATACAAAATGGTTATTATTTAGTAGGAAGAAACGCAGCTAATACTGCTTATAGAACATTAGTAACATTTGATAGTTCTAATAAAATACTAATAGGTCAAGATAGTGATATTACTGCTATTACACTTGGAGTTGCAAGTGAGGCTATGCGTATCACAAGCGGGGGTA
>Ga0181359_1000084_pt1 | contig 17993 bp, 19 predicted proteins | sample Fa13VDMM15SD_FD_141229 | JGI IMG/M metagenome (GOLD analysis project Ga0181359, IMG submission 141229) | Freshwater viral communities from Lake Michigan, USA - Fa13.VD.MM15.S.D | ecosystem: Environmental > Aquatic > Freshwater > Lake | place: USA: Michigan | collected 2013-09-24 | reverse complement strand
GACCGATAGCCACGGAATTAAATTATATAAAATGATTAGGGATAATGGTGGCTGGGATAATTGGTCAATGTTAGAAATTGAGAAGTTTTCCTGTATTGACGGCAATGAGGCAAGGACAAGAGAGCGATATTGGTTTGAGCAATTAAATGCAAATTTAAATACAAGTACACCAAATAGAAGCAAAAAAGAATACAATAAATATTTGTATGAAAAAAATATAGATAAAATTAAAGAATATAGAAAAGAATATATCGAAAAAAATAAAGATAAACTGAAGGAAAATAGAGAAAAGAACAAAGATAAAATAAAGGAAAATAGAGAAAAAACATATATATGCGCATGTGGCTCAACTATTACAATTCCACACAAAAATAGACATGAGCAAACAAATAAGCATAAGTTATTTATGTTACGGTAAACAAGTATAATAATACATTTTTTTTGATATTATAAAACGCATTATTAGCGCATTATAAAGCAATATATCAATTTGGGAGGCCAACCCCCCCCTTTTGGTAGATTTTATAGGCCATTGGGAGGCAAATTAAGAGTCGAATATATAGTATACTTCAATATTAGGCCATTATAAAGCAATAGGGATAATAATTTAACAATATATGCCATTTTTGCAAAACTTATATAATAATATATTTTTGATGTCTGAAAATAATAATAATTTCAAATTTATAAAATTACAATTTATCTTGTAAAGTGTATAAATATAGTGTATATTGTAGTATAATGACCTAATATTGAATTATACTATATATTTGACTTTTAATTTGCCTCCCAAAAGGGGGGGTCAGCCTCCCAAAATGAATTTTGCCTCCCAAACCTTATACACTTGTTTATTTCTGCGTTTTATTTAATTTTTCCATCATTGAATTAATTAATATTATATTAGAAAAATATAATTCTATAAATATATATAAATAAATATTTTATAATTTTTACAAAGTGTTTTTTATAAAGTTCAAAAATGAAGGATTATTTGAGAAAATCAATTTTAGTTGGTGTAAAGATGATTGAAAAATATGACATTTCAAGAATTCGTAAAATGTTAGTTTATGATTATGATGAAACTATAACTGATGAACATAAATATAAAACTTTTTGGAAAGATGAAGTTCAAAAGATGAATAATTATATATTGACGTATGGAACTAATGGCGAAAAAGAAGTAATTTATGATTTTGGTATTACCTCTGATTGCGATTATGGTAGATTATATGCGGATAAATCATTTGGTATGTTTTGGTGTGCGGTTAAAAATACAGTTGCCGATGAAGATTATATTGATATTGATATGGTTAATAGTCAAGCAACACTGATTTGGAATATTGCAATTAAAGATTTAAAAATGAATCCAGAATTTTTACCACAATTAGAATTATACATTACTAAAAGAGATGAATATTTAAAGAGAGTTGTGGATAGATATAAATGTAGTCCAAGATTAGCAAAGTTATTATTTACATCTTTGATGAATGGGGGCTCATTATATGGATGGAAACTTAAAAATGATATTCAAAATAGTTTTGATATTTATGAATTAAACCAATTTAAAGAAGAAATTGTTAAAATATCTGAATTATTCTTTAATAAAAATCCAAAAGTATATTTAAAAGTTATGGAAGATAAAAAATTCGCTGAAAATGATAATAATATTCATATTAAATTATTATCAAGGGTTGTAAAAAATATTGAGGCTTTATGTTTAGAAAAATTATATATTAGATGTGGTCGCCCAAAATATGGAAGTTTAGAGCATGATGGTATTAGAGTTCAAAGAAGTTTATTTTCTGAGAATCCAGAAGAAGATGGTAAATTATGTTTATTCAATACTAGGTTTGGAACCATGGCCGATATTAGAGAAGATAGTAATTTAGGATATGATATTGAATATAAAGTAAAACGCCCAACTGAATTTTTAGAAATGGCAGATAAAACTGAACTTGATGGCGGATTTGAATATTTTGATACTCAATATTTTGAGACATTACAATCATATGAAGACAAAAAGCCATATTTTGAGATATTCCATTTTAAAGTATATACACCATTGGCATATTATCAATTATGTTGGTCTGAACATGATTATGGCAAATTAGAATTACACGAAACAACAGACACTAAACTGGAAAAAGCCCATAGAAATAAAAAATATGTAAAGATGGTAGAAGAAGAAAAAGAAAATAAAAAAGGTGAGAAAATTAAGAAACAAGTAAAAAAGAGTTTTTTATTTATTAGTAGTTGGTTAGATGATTCAAAAATTAGGTCATATCATAATGTTGATTTTATGCCAAGTAATAAAATTGCAACAAAATTAACTTATTGGGATGGTGTAAGAATAAAAACATATAATACATTTTTTGGATATTCTATAAAATGTAATACGCCAATACCAGAAAAAGGCAATAATTTATTAAGAATATGGGCTGATTTGGTTTTTGAATTATGCGGAGAGAATCAAAAATTTTATGATTTATATGTTAATTCACTTGCGCATAAAATTCAATTTCCAAATGAAAAACCAAAAGCAGGCGCTTTTATATTTAAATCAAAACAGGGAGAGGGTAAAAACATGTCATTGGTTCCATTTGAAATTCTTTTAGGTGAATATTATATTTCATCTTGCGATGAAAAAGATTTCTTTGGTGCATATGCTGATGGCTATTATAGAAAGATAATAATAAATTTAAATGAGTGCCAACTTGGAAAAGAAAGCAGAGATGCACAGGGCACAATAAAAGCATTTATTACAGAAGAATGGAAGAGCATGAATCAAAAATTTAAATTAGTTGTAAAAGTTAGAAATACCGCATTACCTATATTTTATACAAATGAGCAACAGCCATTTGCAATTGATTTTAGAAGTGGCGAAAGGCGGTTAAATGTTGCAGAAGGTAGCGGAAAATATGCAGATAAAAAAAAATACGGCAAAAAGTTTTGGGGAGATATGAATACGAGATTTAGAAGTGATGAATTTATAGCAACATTTTATAATTTTTTAAATACAAGGGATTTATCAAATGTTGATTGGTCTCAAGTAAAAACTGAAGCATATATGGATATGAGTATTAAATATCATTCATCTGATATATTATTTATTTGTGATTGGATTGAAAGAAAAATATTAGGACATAAAGCAATGAACGAAATTAAAGGAACAGAAGAGCCACTGCAAACAAGATATACCGTTGCCGGTGTATTTGATGACTATAAACAATTTTGTGCCGAGTATAATATTAAATCTGAATACGTATTACCACAGCATAAATTTATGGCAAATTTAGTAGATTTAAAAGTTGGAATCACAAGTAAAAGAAGTTCTGTAAATGTATTTGATATGGATTTAGAAATTGTAAAAGAAAGATTATTAGAAGAGGGATTTTTAAAGAAAGATGAGCATGCTACACAAAGAGAATCCGCGGATGATGATTGCGGTGTGTCATTGGATGAGATGTATGACCTATAAAACACTTTTAAAAAGCTGACCAAAAATAAAATATTTATTTTTTTTAATTAAAAATAAAATTATATATTTATATCAATACTATTTTTATTCATAATATTTTTTATTATAATGACTGAACCAGAAAGAACGCCAGAGGAGCCATCAGTAACGCAAGCATTTAAAAATGGATTACTTAAAATCGGTCATACTTTTGAAGATATCAAAACTTGGCAATATTGTGGGCAAAATTCTTGTCCTATTTTTAAAAAATTCTTTCCTGGACAAGATAGGCCAAAATTTAAGCAAGAGTGTGTTTGTGGTAATGAATTAATTGTAAATAATGGATATATAAGAAAAGATAAAAATGCTACAATTCCAAGCGAAGATACAGGTGTATTTTTAATAGTTGGTGTTTGCTGTGTTCGCCATTTTTATGGGGGCTTATTTAGGATATGTGATTCATGTGGGCTTAAACATAAGAGCCGATATGAGACAGAGGGCAATACATGTTGCAGATGCAGAAAAAAAGAAGATAAATTAATTAAAATAGCCAAAAAACAAAATAAACAAATATTCGATGGGGTTATTCGCGAGGTATTATGGAATGGTACTTTTGCGATTAGAAATCCTAAAATACGAGAGAAAAAAAATAAAGAAAAGGCAATTGCAGAACAAATTGCAATTGAAGCGCGCAAAATTTATGTTGATATTAAAATAGTTATGGATAAATGCAAAATTTCTTTTAATGATGCCATATCCGAGACAAAAAAGCGAGGGTTTAAATATGATGGAGATAAAAAATTATGGTGGAAATTTCGCAATGCATGATGGGTATTCATTTTATTTATTTTTTTAATTAAATAAAAAATTATTATTAATATATATATATAATTTTTATAATGGAAAAATTAACAATTGAGGAAAAATACGCAAAATTAGTAAAACAAAGAACCAGCGCAGTTGTACGCTGGCAACAAAAAAATAAAGATAAAGTCTCTGGTTACCAAAAAACATATATAGAAAAGAATAAAAATAAACTTATAAAAACGGCAACAGAATATAACAAATCAAATAAAGATAAATACAAAGAATACCAAAGCAATTATAGACAAACTAAATTGCTTCGAAAATTGCCGTTTTACGATGGCAACGACAACCATCAAGGAGACTCAGACTCGATATATTCTTGATAATATAAAATATATGAATAGGGAGATAAAAATTAGGATATTAAGTGTTGCTATGAGATATATTGAGGATTATAATGATGGAGAAACGTTGCCATTAATGAATGAGGTAATAACATTGCCGTCTAGAGTTGCTATTAGGTTAGATAAATTTGATGATTCTACAACACAGCAAATATATGATATTATTTTTAGAAGAATGGAAATACTGACGACAAAATATAAAGGCGAGCGAACTATACCAAATATGAATTTTAATTTTGGGGATGACTAAGCCCTACCCAGCATTTTAACTGGGCATATCATTTTTTCTGATACAATAATCATAGGATATGATTTAACGACTGTAATGGCTCGCCCTGGGATATCATCAATTGCTTCAATTTGTTTTTTTGAAAATCCAAGATATTGATTTAATAAATAATTTCTAGACCTTCCACCCAAACTTGCAGGAAAAAATGTCAAACTATGGCATTCATTTAATATACCCTTAGTTTCAAGACCACCACATGCAATATGACTTAAATATATTACTGATGCAGCAGCATGCCTTCCAGTATTAAGTAATTTACCTAATAAATCTTTTAATTTTAATTTCATTTTTTTTTCTGTTATACAGTCGCAATCATCAAAAATAATTAAGGAGTTTGCAAAATCTTCAGCATTTAAATCCGTGGTAAGAAAGTCGCTATCTAATTTAATTCTTTCAATATCTTTAACTCTTTCAATACTACTATCACTATCAACATAAGATAATAAATATACTGGATTCTGTGGATTTTGTTTTTTATATGCATTGGCTAAATCGCTCGCAAAATAACTCTTACCCGACCCACTTGCCCCACAAATATAAGAAATAAATCTCTCTTTATTTTCATCAGGGATATATTGGAATTTTTCCCCAGATTTTAAATGTAATGATGGGTAGTTATTTTGCGCGCCTGAATGCTCATCTATGAATATTTCAACGTCTTTCTTTTTTTTCCCTTTGCCTTTTTCACCCTCTCTTACAATTTTTGCAATCGGAAATCCCTCGTGTTCATAATTGAAGCTCATTTTTCAAAAAAACAATGTTATATAAATATATTTTTTATATTGATTTATTTAATTATTTAAATATCATTCTTTGACTTGATTGTTTTGTTGAATTTCTTTAATTGTCGCTTTACTGCACCGCCGTCAAGTGGTTTTTCTTGTGCTTCAGCATCTGCATTTTTTTTCTTTAAATTGCTCTCAATAATTGCCATCATCGCACCGGATTCTTTTTTAATTCCATTTTCCTTATAATACCCGCGATTTATGTTTCTCAAAAGGGAAGGCATCTTTTCTTTCTTCTGTATATGTATACTAATAAACAAAAAAAAATAATTATTAATCAGTTAATCTTTTACCGCTCTACGGAGTGAGATTTATGGCAATGGCGATACAGGCATGTAATTAAATTCTTGGGTTCCATCTGCAGTAATTATTCCGAATTTTTGTAATATAAATTCAGTGCAATTAATAACTGATGATGATGATGTTGAAATTGCAAAGAATAATACTTCTTCTGTGGATGCATATGTTCCAGCTGGATTTGGTGCAACTGTGCTATTAATCATTAATTGTAAACTTGATGCATAAGAACTTGGATCAGGAGCAGTTCCAGATATATTTCTAAATGTTGTATAATTTGTATTTGCCGTAGGGATAAAATTAGGAATATAAACCATTCTTGATTTATACCATGATGCATAATTAGGAGTAAGTGTATCTGTTTTTGTATAAACGGCAATAAATGGCATATCATTTGGGGTTGTACTTATAGCAGAAATATTAAAGAATCTTAAATATAAACCTAATAAATCACTTACAACCATTCCATTGTCTGGTGCTTGGTACCAGTTAACCTTATTAGTTCCAGTTGAAAAGCTATTTTTAAAGTACCAACCAAATTGTCCAGAAGCATTACTTGATGCAGTTGGAACTGTTAAAGGCGGTTTTCCATCAGCATAGACCGCAGGGGAGTTATAAATATTTAATTGATTTATTTTATTAGAAGGTAGATCAGCCCAACCACAAGAATTATTACTATAAGTTAAAACTTGATTATCCTCCCCAGTGCCTAATAGTGATATAGTTGAACCCCAAACGGCTGGTTGTCCTGCACCACCAGAAGTTAAAATATCTCCAGCAGTTCCAACATTACCAGTCCATGCGCCAGCACTATATTCTGTATTTAATGATAATGACCCATCTGCTAAAATAGATACTGCTTTTGCACCACCAGCATACCCAAGATGGACTGCATTATAAATGTTAGAATTAGCATTAAAATTAGGAACTATACTAATACCACCTTCCAAACTTGCTAAATATGTCATCTCAACCGCCTCCGATATATAGGGGGCACCAACATATGCACTATTGTTTAAACCAAGAACAGTGTAATGACTTGTTTCAGTTGCATTATCCATACTTAAATAAATATTGACTGACCCAGTTGATTCCTTATTTTGAGTAGTTATTGCTGAATAAGTCCCGGCATATGTTGCGGATGCCGTAATTTCAGTTTGAACCGTTGGTGTATAAGAAAGAGCAGACCCAAGTTGTAAAGTGGGGTCTAATGTACCAAAAGACGAATATGTCATATTCGCATTACCATTTATAGATGTGCCATCGCTACTAAATAGCACCGAGGCTGTTGAGACACTAATATCCTTTACTGATACCCCATTAAAAGTTAAATCAGTTGCCGATAATATACTCACATCAGTTTCAGTCGTAATTGTCATCACATCACTCAAAAATGCCGTTTGAATTGTTGGAGAGGCGACCACAAAAGCAAAAGGTATTTGCCCAGCGGTAAAAACACTACAATCTAATGGAGGGTCCGCTGGATTGCTTGTTTCTCTAATTTCTAATGTTTGGCCATTTGTTGCCCTTGCATAATAGGTTATTCCAGTTATAAAAACACCAGCGGGGAATAATACTTGAACTGGATTATTATAAACTCCATATACTATACCAAAAGTATCTAATTCTGGAGGATACTCAAAAACAACACTCGTGAGTGTTCCTACTATAATTGGCGGTAAATTAGTAAGACCAGTAGTGGAACGATCAACTGTAATATCTGATTGCACTAAAATATTATTTGCGGATAGAGAATCAATATAACGAATATCATATCCAGAAATATTTAGAGTCGTTGTTGCTGGAAAAGTCGACCACAAACTGGCATCGGCCGGATTACCTTGTGCCCCAGTTGCACCAGTATCTCCAGTTGCACCAGTATCTCCAGTCATTCCAGTTGGGCCAGTATCTCCAGTTGGCCCAGTCTCTCCAGTAGCTCCAGTATCTCCAGTATCTCCAGTTGGGCCAGTATCTCCAGTTGGCCCAGTGTCTCCAGTAGATCCTGTGCATCCGGTGTCGCCAGTATATCCTGTGTTTCCAGTATCTCCAGTTGGGCCAGTATCACCAGTTGGTCCAGTACTCCCAGTTGGCCCAGTACTCCCAGTATCACCAGTTGCGCCAGTATTTGTATTTGTACCATCTTGACCAGCAGGCCCAGTCATACCAGTAGGGCCGGTTGATCCAGTGGGGCCAGTTGCTCCAGTATTAACAGCAGAGCCGGCAATTCCTTGTGGTCCAGTTGAACCAGTTGCCCCAGTTGCTCCTGTTGCACCTTGTGCCCCAGTTGCTCCTGTTGCTCCTGTCGCACCTTGTGCCCCAGTTGCTGTTGTTAATGTAGAACCATCGTGAAATCCGATACTTGTTATATTTCGTAAGTTTGTTGCGGAATCCTGATAATATTGACTACTATCAGGAAGACTTTCATCTGCAACATATTTTAATTGATTATGAACAAAATTTCCTTTGTAAAGAGTTCTTGACATGATTAATCTTTTACTAAAATTCTCTTTATTATATTATTGTATATATAATGTATTGAAAAAAATTAAAATATATTTTAAAAGTCGATATGTCATTTCGGTCTTCATTATCGCAAAGAACGGAATTAACTGGGGTTTTTTACTCTAATAGTACAGCTCAGTTGCAATCTAATACTGAGACAAATTTATCGTTAATTGCGTCATTGCAATATGTGCAAAATTTTATTAATTATTATATTTATAATACTTATTTACCGATAAACAATCCTATATTTCAAGGTATTATGAATGGGGAAAATATTACCTTATCAAGTACTTTATCGACTCCAACTATAGATGGGGTATGTAATTTTACAGGATCCCCAACTATACAGGGACAGCCAATCGATTATGATTTATTAGGAGAAATAAAAATGTGTATAAATGAATTGCCATTAAATTTTTTATTATGTGATGGCTCAAGTTATGCCACGGCAGATTATCCAGATTTATTTAATATAATTGGCTATACTTATGGCGGCTCTAATTATAATTTTAATGTGCCAAATTTTGAATCATATATACCAATTGGGGCAAATTCAACTTCGGTAAATGGAACCCCCACAAGTAATTTTGTATACGGAAATGGCCAATCTGGGGCAACTAATACAGAAACTATTTCATATAGCAATGGGGTGTCATTATTAACCAATATGCCAACACATGATCATACAATTACAGACCCATCACATTCTCACGGAATTAGTATTTCAAAAGATACAACTGTATATACATCGGTTAACCCTCTTGAGCCCATTGATTTTCCAATTGCTCAAGAGGGTACTTCTTTAGTAGGTACAAGTATTGCTTACGCAAGCACAGGTATGACTTTTGAATCAACTGGAACTAATATACAATCAATTGACCCGATTAGTGGATTAAATGGAGTAAATGTAAGCCCTCCATATTTAGCCGTAAAATATTGTATATGTGCGATTGCATAGTAAAGTATTTCTCAAAAAGATAATATCGAAATCTAATATAATCTTTTTAATATAAGATTATCTTTAAGCCTTTTATAAAAAGGCTTTACCCAAAAGCGACCGCTACGCAGTGCGTTTTGTAATGTCCTATAGAAGTGCTTTATCGCAAAGAAGGCTCGAGGGAATTTATTTTAGCAATAGCAGTGCTCAAGACCAAAGTATCACAGAAACTAATACCGCATATATTGCTAACCTTCAATATGTGCTGGACTTTGTCCAATCCGCATATTCAGGCTTTTTAACTGTATTAAACCCTATATTTACAGGTCTGATGCAAGGTCCGTCAATAACATTAACTGGAGAGTTAAGTGTCCCCACTATCACATCAAATACAAATTTTACAGCAATACCAACGATAGACATAAATAATACAGTTTATAATGTGTCAACATCCACAACTGGTACTATAAAAATGTTAATAAGTAATGTAAATTTACCACCTGGATATATACCATGTAATGGTGCATCATATGCAACAACGGCATACCCTGCATTATATGCAGTAATAGGGTATACCTATGGCGGTAGTGGTGCTAATTTTAATGTCCCTAACCTACAAAGCTATTTTCCAATTGGTGGTAATAGTTCTAATGCTTTAGGGTGTTCTACAAGTAATTATGCAACTGGAAATGGCACATCTGGAGCAACTAATACATTTGCACCAACTTCTAATTTTGGAGGATCATCTACAGCAATTGCACCATTACTCACAAAGGCATGTTCCCATGACCACTCTATAACAGACTCTGGGCATAACCATGCAACTGAACTTGGAGAAATATTTGTTGCATATATACCAGTTCCGACACTTGGCCTATATGTAATGATACCAGATCAAGGTTCCGCATATCCTACTGGATCGAGTGTTACAAATATTTTAATTGATAATACTGGTACAGATATTCAAGCGACTGATCCTATAAGTGGATTAGCAGGAGTAAATGTTAGCCCCCCATATGTCGCTGTATTTTATTATATTGCAATTTAATATTTGCCACTAATAATAATTATTTTTTTTTTATTATATCCGTTAAAGTATATAATAAGTAAATAACCTTTTGAAAGTTTGTTTTTGTCAATCAATATAAATTTTCAATGTCTCGTACTATTCTCGACCCGCAATATGCAAATGATCTAAATGGGCTATTCAATGGAACAACTGATATTGATGTTTCGTCAATAACTCTTACCAATGGTGCCGCTTCTGCTAATTTATCGTGTACTCCAACAGGAATAATATTAACCCAAAGTCCTATTCAAACTTCTGCTAATTTTTCAGGAACAAGTATAAGTTTAAATAATGGTGTTCAAACTGCTTCACTAGCATGTAATACAGCTGGTGTAATGACAACCGCTAGTCCTATAGCAACAACATCAAGTTTAACAGGTAATACATTAGTTTTAAAAAATAGTAATGGTATTAATCAAACTACAATTTCTTGTTTAGCAACAGATAATATTATATCAACTGCTAGCCCTATTCAAACTACTGCTAATGTTTCAGCAAACACATTAAGTTTAAATAATAGTAATGGTGTTTCTGTTGCTGCACTGTCATGTGGTGCTACATTTAATACTTTACTAACTGCTAGTCCTATTCAAACATCCTCAACTGTGCAATGTGCAATATTATATTTAAGTAATCCTGCCCAAACCTTTAATGCTTCTTTACAAACTGACACTACTGGAACAATATTATATTTTAATGGTAATCAAATATACCCATAAAATTTAAATCAAAAAAAAATAGTTAAAAAAATAAAGTATAATTTTATTTATTTTTTTTGAATCACTTTTTGGCGGTTAGTGTTTAAGCATAACAAATAAAATATGCGACTGCAATATATGAAGGAGTTATATTAACCCCAATTGCATTTGAAATAGGATCAAGTCCTTGAATACCTGTTCCAGTCGTTAAGGTATTTATACCATTATATCCACCAGCACTATATAGATATTGTTGAACTCCAACAGGTGTAATAGTAGAATCTGCACTATTTGCGAATGCTGTTTGATGTGAATGGTCAGGAACACTTACTAATATAGGGGTTGTATTATTTGCTCCATTTAAATAATTATATGTTATTTTTTGTGTATTAGTTAATCCAGAGCCACCATTTCCAGTAGCATAATTAGAAGATGGGACACCACTTACACTTCCATTATTACCAATTGGAAAACGAGATCCAAAATTTGGAACATTAAAAGTAGCACCACTTCCGCCATATGCATACCCAATAGCAGTAAATAAAGCAGGATATGCGGTTGTAGAATAAGAACCACCATCACAATTTAAATAATTAGGCACTGCCGTGTCTGTCATTATCATTTTAATTTCCCCTACAACTCTAAATCCAACTTGATAATTTTTAGTATTAATTGTAATACTAGGATTTTGACTAAATAAAGTCCCATTTTGAGTTGTAATATTTGCAGTTGTAATAGTTGCCGTTGCTCCTGATAGAGTCCCTGTATAAGTAGGATTATTAATCGGTAAATAAAGGCCAGTTAATGATTGTATAGCTGATCGCACAAATGATAAACTTGCTATTAAATTTCCATCGGTTGCTGTTTGTGGCTGAGTTTCTGCAGAAGAATTTGTAAAAAATTCATTCGCTAAAACTCTTTGAAATGTAGACGATGCGAATGCCATTATATATTTAATACGGTATATTTTTTATTTTTTATATTAATAATTATATAATGGAGTTATCAGAAATCTTCTGGACTTTCGTTATTAGTTCATGTATAGCATTTGTATTAGCAATGGCAAGAATGGCCTATCGTTCTAAATGTGAGAATGTTGAGTGTTGTGGTTGTATTAAGATAACCAGAAATATAACTGCCGAGATTGAGTTAGACGAAAGGGAACCCCCAAGCCCAAGGCCAGAAAATAATAATAGTCAAAGAGTTTAAGATAATATAAATTTTATATTGAACATATAAATTATATAATATATGGGGCGAAAATTATATATTAATATTAATATATAATTTTTAAAGATGTCGGAAATAAAAAGATATTATTTTATAGATGAGATATGGCAAATAATAAAAGAATACCTTGGTATAAATGGTGGAATTAAATTAACGATTCCAAAATTATTATCAAATGCTTTTAGCTTAAATTTATATCGCATATTATTAGATGATATGCTATATCATACATTTGATGGATGCCTTGAGCATGTTAAAGTAAATGACCCAAATAATGTAAAAAAATCAAAAATGCTAAAATCAATATATACTAACTATAGATTATTAAATAGATGCAAAAAAGACTCAGTTATTGAAAAGCTAGAATCTTTATTACAACCCCCAAAATGGGGTGCATTATGTGTCAAAAATTGATATATTAATATATATAAATAATTTTATTTTTTGATATTAATTAACATCTATGTTATATATTATTGAATTCATATAATATGCATTTATTTAATATAAAATACTTCAGATATTTTACAGTAAAATAAATAAAATTTATATACTTAGTTTTTTACAGTAAATTATATAACATAGATAAATATATATTGTAAAAATCATTTAAAATGCATATATTCAAGTAAAAATATCGATATTTTTACAATTAAACAAATAAAAAAATATAATTTTACATTAAGTATTTATATAACTTGGATATTTAATAATATTTATCTGAGTTAGATAAATATTTAATATTTATTTATCTAATATATTTATTTTTTTATTTTACTATAAATTATCTATTTATTTTTGACTTTAAATGGCGGCAAATTCTTATCCCCCTTTATATGCTGCTTTAATTTTATTTGAGATTTTAAATTTTGCCTATCTATCTCATCTACAGTTAGGGGGGTCTTTGGCGATATCCGCCTAGTTGGTCTATATACAGGATAGTCTCCATCCCCTACATCTGACCATCTCTCCTCATACCATCGCTTTAAAGGCTTCTCGACATGCTCATCTTTATAAGTCCCACCTAATTTCTTGTATGTTTTAACAATAAACCCACTCTTATATGCACTCGGCTTACTATAAATAATATCCGCATATACTTTTACCACTTCATATAGATCTTTATCAGTTGGAGTTGACATCCTATATTATAATATTTTTTTTTAATTCATTATTTAATATTTCTATATTCTTAATGATGTCTGTAGTCTCGCCATATAATAAGAATGTTGTTAATAGTGTATCAGATGGCATTAACCAATATAATAATTCGTTTTCATTACTATTATAAATCATTTTCCAATAACTTAATCGCCTTTTAGGGCAATGGTGGTCTATATAGCATTCAGCCCATCGCATACCAAAATCAAGATGTGTATTATTATTAAATATTGCCCTAAACCTCTTATCATAAATAGGGCTATTTATTACAATTAAAATATACACCATTTTTATAAATATAATAGAAATATATTATTATATCATGAATTATATATATAAGAATTTTTCTATTCGCGAAATATCAACAGTCATAAACGAAATGGAACAAAGCCCAGATGTTGTATATCTCGATGTTGTTGTATCTAATATTAACAGTGGCGATGCTTCTAATTTTACCAAGGTATTTGCTGAATATAATGAGGCTAGAACTATACCATATTTATATGATCCAAATGAGTATTATGGTGCTGTTGTTCAGTTTACCTTAGATAATACCGACACTCCATTATTGGAAGCCCAAATTGTTCCTGACCAATCAAATGCAAATTTAACAATTTATAATGTTGGATTATCTTATGGTGCGAGTAATATTATAGTACCAATTACTTATGTCCCACAGAATGCAACCGCAGTTCAGCCATTACCCCCAAGTTCATTTCCAAATGGAATTCAAGATTTGAATACTGGATATTATAGTATTTTTTCATATAACTATTTTTGCCAGTTAGTAAATACTGCATATGCGACCGCATTGACTCAATTGATTGCATTAGTCCCAGCAATCCCAATTACTACAAATCCGCCATTTATTAAGTTTGACCCAACTACCGATTTATTTGATATTACAATTGACCCAATATTTAATCAAACGACAGCAGGAACTCCAATTAATATATTGATAAATAATTCACTATATTATTTATTTTACTCATTCCCAGTTTCCAGAGTTTCAATTGGAGCAAATACTTATTTTGAATTAATTGCAACAAGGGTCACAATTACAACATTAACTACCACGACTATATTATTACAAGAAAGAAATAGCACAAATTTATGGGACCAAATTTCATCGGTTTGCATTACTTCTCAGACTATACCGGTCGTAAGGTCGCAGACATTAGCACCTGGCCTATACTATGAAGGTGGTATACTTCGATCTCCTAATAATTCATTAACTCAGCCTATTCTTTTAGAATTTTCAGTTCAGAATTCAGAATATAACAGAAGTATTACATATAATCCAACGGCACAATACAAGACTTTCTGTTTAAATAGCGACTGTGCTCTATATAATTTTGATATTAAATTTTGGTATAGATCTACGGTCGGAATATTAAGACCGATTAGTCTCAATTCTGGGGCAACCATGACTATGAAGCTTGGTTTTTTTAAGAAATCGAGACACTCGGCATTAAAACCAATGCATTAGGAGAATTATTTAAATAAATTAATATCTAAAATATTATTTAATATATACTTAGATAAAATGAGCAACAACGATGAAACTCAGATCAATAAAATAGATATGGGATCATTAAATTGGAAAGAAAGGATGGAAATTGATGGTAAAAGTTTTATATATGAAGATTTAAGAATTGCTATATATGATTATGATATTAGAATATGGAAAATTAAACCAAATGGAAGAAATAAGGAATTTTTGGTAGAAATTAATACATATCCAAAACATCCAAGTGAATGTATTACATTTGCATAATTTAATATCATATCGCAATTAATATTTAATTATTTTTTTTTGAATTATTATATCCGTTAAAGTATATAATAAGTAAATCTTTGAAAGTTTGTTTTTGTCTCATTATTAAAACAAGTCAACATGTCGCACGAGATCGAAGGAATTAAGATAACGGATTCCAGAATCAATGACTTGACCAATGACATGGTTTTTGCCGTATATGACGGAGCAAGCCAGAGTACGTACCAATCTTTCCCTTTTAATTCAGCAAGCAACTCATCGTTGACTGCAAATATTCAGATAAACTAATTGTCTGTGTCTATTCAAAAGATAGGCAAGTACTGGATTTAACTAATTCAGTGCGACACGTCCAAATTGCGGGGATACCCTGAAGGCATATGGTACTAAGTTATAGTAGAAATATTATAATGGCGATAGTTAACAACTATCGGTATAGTAAAAAGTCATATGTTATAGGGCAATCCGCAACCAAGCTCCTAAGTCCGCTATGCAAGGATATGGAGAAGGCTCAACGACTAAATGGAGGTGGGGGTGAATAGATTAGCAATCTATGATGATCCCTTAAGATATAGTCTAGTCCTTATCGAGAGATAAGGTTCGCAACGACCTAGCGAATCTATTGTATCAGATGCCAGAGTCCTCTGGAAGTCTGATCTTAATTTAACTATCAACTGTGCAAATGTGCCAGTTGGAACCCAAGCTTTTCAATATGGTTTAACGGATGCCCTTAATTCTTTCCCATTACAATCTTTAATCACTACTGCTTCACTTACTGTAAATAATGCAACATCATCCACAAATTACCAAGATATTTTACCATTTATTAAACTTCTAGAAGATTGCAGTGGCATTGATAAAATGAATTCTACTTCACCTGATTATGTTAACCAATATTGGGGAATGTATTCAGATGCAATTCTTACCAACTCTAACCCAATGGGTTCATATAATGAATCCTCTTATGATAATGCAAGAATCCCAAACGGTGCATACCCTGCAACAATTACTGTTCAACACTACATTGCTGGAGTCCTTACTAATACCTCTCTTATCTCTACCGCTACCACAGATACATGGATTATTTATGTATCTTTTAAGGGACTAACTGAGCCATTCTTGGCATTAGCCCCATTTACTAACAAAGACTATAATAAAGCGGGACTTTTAGGAGTTAACAACTTGGCTATGACTTTAAATATTGATGCCGCAGCAAAGAAAGTTTGGTCAACTGGAAATTCTGAAGTTAATTCTGCTGGAACTGGGTTAAGTAGTTATATTACTGCTATTACTTTGGGAAATCCAGCAAGCAACAACTTGGGCTTCACAAATGCAAAACTATTATTTAACTTCTTAACTTTGACTGATTTGCAATATTCTAAAGTAAGTACAAGATCAATTACTAATTATATGGACTATTCCAGATATATCTCTCCTAGCGCATCATCTCCAGTTGTTGCATCACTTGCAACCGCATCAGTTTCTTTCCAGAATATTCAATTAAATCAAATTCCGCAGCTCCTAGTATTTGGACTTAGAGTCCCAATTGAATCACAAACTTGGGCTTATACTGATTCATTCTTAAAAATTAATTCTGTTTCTATTACATTGAATAATGTTTCCTCAGTTATTGCAAGTGCCGATATTACCAATCTCTTTAATATGAGTATCGATTCTGGCTCATCTCAATCATTTTATTCATTCAATGGCCAAGCAAATGCAATCCAAAATGGCTCTTCAGTCACGGTTCCTACACTTGGGAGCATGATGGTGATAAATCCTAGTAAATACCTATGCTTGAACCCTCTATTATCCAACTCTAGTATTGGACAATTTAACTTGCAAATTAATATTCAATCATTCACAAATCAATTTCCATTCTCAATTCAACCACAAGGAGTCATAATGGTCGTCAACTCTGGCTACTTCGCAACAGAGAGCGGAAGTTCTAGCATCTTTACCGCTGTTTTGGATAGACAAATGGTATTGGATACAAAGTCATCTGATGTACACCACGATATTATTGATGAGCAACTATATAAAAGAGTTGTTGGTGGAGCCATGCACTCAAGTTCAGTTGCTAAGATGGCAAAGGCAATGGGAAGGCCAAAAAAAGGTAGCAAGTCTTCATCATCTGAATCTTCAGGAATGGATGTCTCTGGCCTAAAAAGGCTATTAGGAAAGAAGGGCAAAAAGTAAATGCAATAAATCAACAATTAATAAACAATAATAAATAATATAATATTTTATTTTTTTATTAAATTTATCTAATTAGATAAATAAATATGTTAATATATAAGCGGTAAAAAATGGTAGACTATAGCAAAGGCAAAATTTATAAAATTGTAGTTAATAATACTGAAGATGAATACAGGCCATATATTGGATCAACTACAAAAGAGTATCTATCACAAAGATTAACATATCATAAAAGCGATTATAAAAAATATAAAAATGGTATACGGTCATTAGTTGCATCATATAATTTATTTGATAAATATGGGATAGAAAATTGTGAAATGGTATTAATTGAAAATTATCCTTGTACTACAAAAGATGAACTACATGCTAGAGAGCTCC
>Ga0181359_1000083_pt1 | contig 18075 bp, 27 predicted proteins | sample Fa13VDMM15SD_FD_141229 | JGI IMG/M metagenome (GOLD analysis project Ga0181359, IMG submission 141229) | Freshwater viral communities from Lake Michigan, USA - Fa13.VD.MM15.S.D | ecosystem: Environmental > Aquatic > Freshwater > Lake | place: USA: Michigan | collected 2013-09-24 | reverse complement strand
CCACTACCTGCAGTTACCGTAAGTGTTGTGCCTGCCGCTGGTGGTGCCGCTAAGTTATTAATTGTACCTGTAAACGTGCCTGATGTAGCACCAATACTAGTAAAGGTAGTTGAGCCAAGCGATGTAATTGTATATTGAGAATTAACTAAAAAACTTCCAGCAGATACTGATGCACCTGTTGTTGATGATAATGCGCTACCCAAAGCTCCTGGGTTTACTGATGCTAAACCGCCAGCGCTTGTATTACCTGCCACTTTAGTAATTGTGCCTGTTGGGATTGCCAATGCACCAAATGTCACATTGTTTAGTGTCACATTGTTAATAACACCACCTAAGATATTTACTGCATCATCATTTTGTGTTCCTAGTGTACCAATTAAAGTAGCAACGTTTGACGAGAATAATACGTTTGATAGCTGTAATGGAGACAAGAACGATATAATAGGAGTTCTAGGAATCGCAGCCATTGGCAAGCCATTGTCAATCTGTACGTTAACCCAGCCTAATTTATCCGCTACAGAACCCACTAAAATAGGACCTAGAGCTGTAAACGATACAGGGCTTGAAGCGGAACCTAAAGTTTGAGAATTATTAACTGTCCATGAAAGTGCTGAACCACCTGTAATTTTAGTTCCTGATGCTAGTGCCGTGCCATTTGCAATAATGTATTGGGCGTTTGTAATTGTGCCTGTTACCGAGCCTGCTGTTACCGTTAATGTAGTACCTGAAATAAATCCTGTAAATGAAGCGTTAGCATCAGATGCGCCTGCACCAAAACTAGAAACATAAGTGCCGTCAGAAATAGCGTCTGCGTTTAAATACTGCCCCAACCCAATTGGATTGCCAGTTACGTAGAATTTACTAATAATTAACACGCCTGTATTAGCGCCAGTGGTTGCAATTTGACCTTCGTAGGCTGCAGCTGTTGCAGTATCCGCAGTAGGTGCGTCTTGTAAGTATACTGAGCTAGATTTACTTTGAACGTAGTCAACGGTAGCAATTTGATTCAGAGTGTTTAGTGCTACGATAGGTTGTGGAAAACCTACTGCACCAACTGCAATAGGAGTAGATGCTGGATATGGTGGGGTTGGATAAGTTGAAACACTAAGTGTGTATGTACCAGTGCCGCCTGTACCCGTACCAAATCCAGTAATTGTAGTACCACTAGGGAAACCGCTATAGTTGTATAAAATACCAGGGTTATAAACAGTTTGTCCAATGGCAATAGGTGCTGATGGCGCAGAAGTTACAGTAAGTGTACTTCCAGCAGCGTATCCATCAAATGTAACTGGCACTGCAGTATATGCAGTATATGGAGCTACCGCAAAACAATCTGTACCTGTACAGAAAATTAAAATACTTGATGCGTTTGGAATTACTGCTGTTTGCCCAGTTCCTGTCAATCCTGCACCTGACCATGTTTGCAGTTCTATATTAAAGCCACCAGTAGTGTTGTTAACAATTACGTATAGTTTTGATTGTCCAGTAGGAACTAATAGTTTCTTTACCCCGCCTGGGTTTCCTGTAACAATTAAAATTGCATTGCGAGCTTCACTTGGTAAACCGTTTAAGTTTGTTAGCACCTTGTTGACAGTTGTAAGTGTAATAGTCTGAACGCCAGCAATTGCCTGCTCTAATAAAGTTCCTAGGTTATTGTTGGTAGTGTTGCCCCACACGCCTGACTGGGCCCCTGTGTCAATTAACTCTAATTTTAAATTGGGTGAGTATGGCATTTTTAATCTCTATCCTTGAAAGTTGTCAATATCAGTCCAGCTTGGGTTTTGTATGTTGCCTATTGTAATCCAAGATGTTTATTGTGTGTTGTTAACTTGCGTCCATGTTACTACTTGTGAGTCATTGATTCTAATCCAGCCTCGTGGAAATTGGTCGTCTAGCATTTGTAGTGCTTCTACTATAGAAGGTTTAAACTGCGCTAAAATTGTATCTAGTTGATTTGGGTTTATGTTTTCTGCTATAGTAAATTTCAATGCAGCTATAATAGTTCTAATATCATTCATACTCACTGGCTCTGTACGTGACTGTAATGCCGCAAAGTAAGGGTCAAGTATATCGTTTAGGGATGTAGGTTCTATTCGAATAGGTTTAAATTGTGCACTAATCAATGGTGTGTCATTTGCCCTGAGTGTTTCTAGTTGACTGACTGTAAATAATTCTATGATAGTTTTAACATCTGCCATACCCACAAACTCATTTATTAGCGCAAAGAAAGAACCATCATCAGCATTAACTTCATTTAAATTAATATTTTCTGTCTTTGACTGTAAAAAGGTAGATACTGTATTTCTTATATCTGTCACCCCTACGTTTTCAATAGGCGATTCAAAAAATAACTTTTCAGCAAGGGAAGAAAAAGGTGTCTGTGAAAATGCGCTAATCCCAAACATTATGTACTAACTCCATACACTGTTCCTGCACCTGTTATTGGTCCAGTAAACCCGTTTAGATTGACTGCCTTACCCCCTGCACCACCAACCCCCCATGATAAGGAAGTCCCACCAGCACTATTAAATCCTGAGCCACCCGCTGCTCCCCAACCACCACCACCACCGCCCGCCGCTGTTTCTGAACCACTAGAACTGCTGCCACCCCCGTTACCTCCAACTGCGCCAGCGGTACCACCAGCTCCACTACCTGCAACTTTAGCTGATTGAGTGGGGCCTCCAGTCATTGCTGAACCCGAACCCCCTGAACCTCCTCCTAGTCCGATACGTTTCAGAGTTCCTCCAGCAGAGATGGGAATAAAAAGACTTATTGAAGCGCCTCCTACACCAGAAAGAATACGCCCTCCACTACCTCCATTTGTAGTGACTTGACCGCCACTAGTTTGAGTAGAAGTAGCAGGTACCCCTGCAATGCCAATAGCACCCCCAGCGTTAGTGCCACTAGCTCCTCCTCCAGCCCCACCGCCACCTAAAGCATAAATGCTATTAGTACCCAATCTACCTGTACCGCCACCACCACCACCACCAGCTATAAACGCGCCACTGTTATTAATTATCGTAACTGATTTTTGTATGTTTATTGCATTGCCTCCAGCCTCACTAGTAATAGAGGCAGATGTTGTAGTAGTAGCTGCGGCGCCACCTTTACCAATGATGTAGCCGTTATTAATAATAGTGATTGTTCCGCTACCAGTAATTGCACCTGTGTCAAACGCCGCTAAAGTTGTATTATCAGACCAAACGTATACATTAGCATTAATTGTTACTTGTATAGGCCTAGAAGACCCGTTAACAAATCCCGCTGCCTGCGCTGCGGTAAGCAAATTAAAGTTTTGAGTGTTTAAACTAACTACAAGTTGTAAAAGGTTAGCCGTACCGTAGAAGTTATTGATTGAAATAGTATTACCTGTAGGCACTGCTCCATTTGTTCCTGAAGTCCCAGCAGGTACCAATCCACCGCCCGCGTAGTATTCGTTTAAGCTAATAGGGTTAATACCACCAAACTCAGTTTGAATGTTTTGAAGTGTTAATGGGCCAGAGGTAGGTAAAGCCATTATTAAATAGTTCCAAATGCTGTTACGTTACCTGTTACTGTTAGGTTGCCTGATGAGTCGAGCTTACCTTTGTTAACGCCGTTGTAGCTAAAAAATAAATTCGTGCCATTAGGTGTTACATTCCACCCACCTGCGTTTGTAATTTGAGTAGCTGCACCTGATGTATTACCTGTACCGCCCGCTAGGACTGGAAGAGTCCCTGCCACCAAAGTATTTGCTGCTGATGAATATAGTGCGTTGTTAGCCCCTGCAAATGTAGTTAAGCCTGTACCGCCGTAAGCAGTGTCAATAGTACCACCTTGCCAAGTACCACCTGAAATTACAGTAGTAGCTAGGTTTAGTGTGTTTGTACCCCAGTTAACGTAAGCTGGAATAAATGAATACGCACCCCAAGTACCTGCGGATGTTGCAATACTTAATGCGCCTTTTTGTGTAACGCCGCCAGGAGGAATAACCTCAACCACTGTGGATGCGTTATCAGTAACTGTTAAATTGCCTGATGAGTTATTAATAAATAAAAAGCTCTGACCTAGTGCCAATGTTGTAGCGCTTGGTAACCGAAATGTATGGGTAGTTGAACCAACTAGAACCTGATTTCTTGCTGAGCCTGCCGTTAAGATTGTTGTACCTGCAGATGCTGTTGTTGATGCAAAACCTGCTATGAAGTTATTAAAGGTAATGTTTGTACTAGCATCACGAAGAACTACAGAGTTAGCGCCAGACGATGCAGTAACCCCTGTGCCACCGTAAGCAACGTCTACAGGGTTCCCTAGGTATTCACTACCTGCAGGGATAGTTACCACTTGGTTTAATTCACCTGTTGCGGTTAACAATACTGAAGCACCTGCTGGGTAGGTAACAAATACAGTAACAGTACCGCTAAATGTATTAACTGCACTCGATCCATTACTAGAATCAAAAATAGAAGTACGAATTAAACGGCTTGGTCCTGTTTGAAACGTACCTTCACCAACTTCCCAGTTACCTGAAGCATCGGTAGCAGCATAGTATGTAGTATCACCAGCAGCAAAAGCCGTAGAAAATGGTACAAATCCAGTAACTGTGCCAGTTAAAGTAAAACTAACTGTGCTATTAGCCGTAGCTGCTTGTTGTACACGGTCTTTTACCTGGAAAGTCATTTAAGACTCCTTAGCTTGTAGCAGTTGTAGAGTATGTGACTGATACCGTATCGCCAGATGTTGTAACCTTAGCTGTGGTAAAAGCACCTGCGCTGTATAATATACCTGTATTACCTGGAGAAAACGAACTAGAAGCGCCTGCACCTGTAACCAAGAAACAACCACCAACTGTACCACCTGCACCGTTAATTGTGTATGTAATCGCTGTAGCTGTTGCGGTTGTAACGTTTGATGGTGTAGTACCTGATGAAGTTGCCCCCGAAGGAAATACTGCTGTACCACGAACACCTGACCCACCAACTGTATAATTAATAAACTCTGTCCAACCGCCATGTGAACTCATTGTGTCTGCGGCTGTAAATGCAGGGGTTGCACCGTTAACAAGACCCAAGAAAGGGCCTACTGTAGTGTATGTGCCTGATGTACGTAGCAAAGTGTCTAGCATTAATTGCTTACCAACAGCATTTACTAGGTTAGGAAATGACTCTTCCCATTTTAGATTACCAGCTGCGTCACGACATTCAACGTGGTACATGCCTTCAATACCTACTGTTTCATTATCAGCTGCGTTTGTTGCCATTGTAACTATAGCGTTATCGCCAAAGCCTTGCTTCTCTTTTGTCATAATAAACTCCTAAGAAATTCTAATTATGGCGTTTGCTGCATCCGCCGTTGGAAAAGTAATTGTAAATGTGTTTGCTGCTGTTTTGTCCGAACCAAAGTTTAGTACCGCCACAGCAGCGTTAGTAGTACTATTATATATTAAAGCGCCTCTACATGTAAAAATAGCTGGGTTCCATGTTACAGTGCCAAACGAAACGTATGCAGTTGAGCCACTATAGGCAGGAGGTATGATGGTCAGCGTTTCGCCTCCTCCAAGGTACCCCCCTGAATTGATTTCTCCCTCAGTTGTATACTCAGTAGTGCTCGCATCTAAATTGGCGTTAGCATCATATAGTGCAATCTTGTATGTATACGGTGTGCCAACCGCAAAATTCTCTAAACCTTTTAATACGTTTTCTTTAAATATCGTACACTGTGTTTGGACGATTGCCATTATAGACCTTTATATTCCAAGCTAGTTTGACCCTTACGGTACGAATCATTTCGTTCAAGTCCATCACCAAGACGTTTAAGTTGCATTAAGGATTCTTGGAACATCTTTTCATAGTACGTAACCATGTCCTGCTCACCTTTCATAAAGATTATTGCTTCACGCATAGCGCCATAAAACAACACAGGGTCATAGTTATCGCCTACCCATGAAGTGCCATCTGTGTTTGATACCGAGCTAATTGTTACCGCAAAACCTACACCAGAACCACCAAGATAAGAAGCATCCGCTGATAATATTTCTCCAGCAGCGTATAACGAACCTGGGTTTTCAACAATTACGCTAGTTATACCGTTTTGAAATACTGTGATAGTTGCTGTTGCGCCCGTTCCAGAGCCGCCCGTTAGTGGCACATTAAAATATATATTATTCTCGTAGTTTGCGCCTGTAACGATATTAGTAAAAGCTAAAATTTGCCCCTGCACAATTGATACTGGGTAGTAAAAGTAATGTAGCTCTACGCTATAATTACTACTAGGTGATGGAGCCAGTATTAAAGATAGTTCATTTGCTGCGTTATACTGTGGCCCAAAAACTGCGTAATACTTTGGCAGCCCCGTTACTGTTGGGTTTGGGTATGATTCACGAAGAAAGTTAACATCTTTGTTTAGCAGGTATGTGTATTTGCCAGAATCTTCAATGACTGCCACTGAAAAGTTAGCTAACCAATCAGCTGGAAGTGTTAGGTATTGATTAGATGTAGTTAAAGTTCCTGTTACATTTTTGCGTAGCGAAGGCAATTGCACTGTGTTGTATATACGTTTCTCAGCCTGTTGAATAAAGGTAGGAATGTTTAATACAAATAGTGATTCTGTATTCTCAGAATAATCTTGAATTGCCTGCGCTAGCTGGATGTAGTTCATTAGCCCATTTTCCCACTAATCTTACGACCTTTAGTAGCAGCGCCGTAGCCACGCATCTCGCCTACACCGTGTGGGTTCATTACTGCTTTTTTACCACTAATATTTACGTCCATAGCAAGTGTAGAACGAGTGACATCTTTAGCTGCAAGAGTGTTTGGGTTAACGCTAGCATTAATGTCTGAGCTATAAGTGTTGTTCATTGGTTGCTTGTACACACCGATGTCATTGCCACCACCTGATGGGTATACAAAATCAGTATATGCACTAGCATCTTTGTTTTCTTTAGCGTGTCCTAACGGATAGGAGTCAGCTGGTGTTACTTTTACAGAATCATTTTTAGCCATGATATTATCCTTGGTTTGCTACGCGTGATAAATTGCGACCTAATGCTTTACGTGATTCGTTAGAAACACCATCAGAGCCTTTACCGCCTGATTGAACGCCAACTTTTTTACCGTCGTCGCCTAAGTTCTTACCTTTTGTTTTGCCTGATTTAGTTACACCATCAGCGCCTGATTTATAAGCCATTTTAATACTCCTAAGTTGTTATCGTTACTATACCTACTTGACCAATTGCAATCAAGTTATTTGGTGTTAATACTGTATCAAACCCACTTGCCCCACCTACAGGCGCCCATCCCCACTGAATCTGACGGCTACCATCTTGTGAATATCCATCTATTCCTAGACCTGACACCGCATAACTGGTATCTGGGCGTGGTTCTCTAACCGCTTGTGGGTCGTTAACTGGGTACATACCTAGTTGTAGTTGCGGTTGGTCAGGGTCCCAGCACTCAAAACAAACCTTAATATTGACCTGTGTAGTTTTAATCGTTAGCTTTTTAAGTTCTGATAACTTGTATCTTTGTCCACATCTATCGCACTCGGCAATACTGTGCTTACCACTAGCGTACTTGGTTGGCATTATCTTGTATAACTCATGTTACGTGGGACGAAACGAATACTCGCTTTCTCACGGTCTTCTGCTGCCGCTAGTTCAAACTGTTGTTCGTAGTCTGCTTTAAGTGCCATTGAGCGCGTTGGGTCTACGCCTGGAATCTTCATGCTTAAGTAATAAGCTAGTCCTGCGACCATGCACGTAAGAAAACGGAATGGAATATCCTGAGTATTAACACCATCACCAGCATCCTGTATTCTGCGTAAGCGCCAATAAACAAAAATATATTCCCCGTCTGGAGCGTTAGGTGTAGGCCAGACATTGATTTGCGGGTTCTTAATTCCACTTGGTTCCGTAGCTCCTGAACGACGATTAATCCACACCTGTATAGGGCGGCCTTGTGTTAATTTGTTTGGGATAGTTGCATAGGTAGACTCTGATATACGGTTAATATTAATATCAGTTTGTTGTATTGTGCCTGGCTGGGTTCTGATTACTTGGTCCAGTAAGTCAATGGTGTCAACAGGTAGGTCATATGTTCCCACTCCTGTAGTAAGAGTAATCTGGCCCTGCTCAATAGTCCATAAATTGATTCCACGGTTTGCCCATTCTATCGTTAATAAGTTTAAACTACGACGTGCTGTACGAAAGTCATAACCTGTACGTAGCTCTGAACCACAACGCTCAAAAGCCTCTTCAATGAGGTCATTTAAATCTAAGTTAAACGCTGCAGTACCAGTAGTTGTCATTTATTTTTCCCACTCAAGCATAATTTGCACAATGAATAAATTAATAATTAAATAGTTGCTATCTTCATAGTCAGCTAACTCAACCCCGACCATCATGCCTGTAATAAAACTCATGTAGCAAGCAACCATATTATTTTACCTTTCTAAAGGGCTTAACCTTACTTTTAATCTTGTCTGGCTGTGCTACAAATTGTTTACCAGCTGCTTTACCTGCACGTTTTGCTTTAGTTGTTGCAGCATACTCTGCTGGGCTAAGTGCTTTAATCGCCTTTTCAGGTAGGTATCGTTCACCCGTTTCAGATGATTTTTTACCTGACTTGGTAGTCCACTTCTGGTCTCCCCAAGCTTTTAGCGACTTTTGGCTTTTAGCTAGCGCACTCATTTATATCCGCCACCTGATTCTTTATATCGTTTAGCTAGTAACTGTGCTTTACGTGCTGACCATTGCCCTGCGGCTGTACCATGTGTTGCAGAAGCTTTAATGCTCTTAAACAGTGCTTCTCGTTTGCTAGGTTTAGTATAATTACCAGCCTCATTAACTTTAGACTTAGCCTCACCGCCTTCGGCGTACTTCTTGCCTTTAGGAGCTTTAGGGGTGCTAGGTAGTGATACTTTACCGCCTTTTTTGTACATCTCTACGTCCTGTGGTTTGTCCTTACGAACAATCTTTTTACCCTTCGGCATCTTTGAAGGATTAATATCACCCATGCCACGAGACGCTTTCATCTAGCAAATCTTTCCTTTAGTCTTACCTTTAACAGCGCATCCGTCTGCACGGCTTGAAGCTGAACCACCAGCAGACATTTTCTTCATAGCTTTACCACCACACATACCACCAGCTTTTTTCTTTTCTGGTGCTGGAGCAGGCTTGTCAGTACCCATAACAGAGTCTTTAATTTTTTTGCCTAGGTTACCAAGCATTTCCATTGCGCTAGGTTCTTTACCTGTACCTAAACTATTTTCACGAGCTTTGTCTGCCGCTGCACCCATTTTGTCACGCATCTTTTGTTCGCGGATATCTTCAGGTGTCATACTTTTAAATTGTTCAGCCATGATTAGCAAACCTTTCCTTTAGTTTTACCGCGGACTTCAATGCCGCCGCCTTTAGCCATACAACCGCCTTTAGCCATCTTAGCCATACCACCTTTATTCATTTTACCAACACCATCAGCAGCAAAAGCTGGGACTTTCTTACCGTTTTTTTCAACCATAGCCATACCACCAGCCTCATAGCCCTTGCCTTTAGCCATCTTACCCATAGCAGAATCTTTCATTACCTTACCGCCTGGCATTACGTGTTTACCAGCCATGCCGCCTTTTTTAAGGGTTGACATATCGGTTTTTTTGCCACTGTGCTGTTGTTTGTCGTGCATACCAACAGCTTTCTTAACCATCTTTTTGTCTTGCATCATGTCCATTTTAGCCATTTTATTTCTTCCATTTCTTGATAAAGTTTTGTACCGTCTTAGTTTCGTAAATGCGGATTATGGTCCACAAGATTGATAACGCTGCTGCTATTGATGGTAGTATTTGTATTAGAGAGCCAAAGGCAATTCCAATTGAGGTCCAGTCAATTACATGTTTAGTATGCTCGTTAACCGAATCTAGTTTATCTAAGAGTTCTTTAATCATTTAACACTTCCATCTTTTTAGTGAAGCTGCTTTGCGGGTAGGACGACCTTTTTCATCCTTCATTGGGCCTGGCATACCTGACATACGGGCACAGAACGACTTCTTCCGTGGTCCGCCTTCTGGTTGTGGTGCCTTTAAATTAGACCCTGTTGCTGCATTGTATTTTGCCCTACCTTTGGCTGTAAGTCCAGCACCTTGTGATACAGGTAGTTTTTCACCACGACCCACTGCAAGCGTAGGTCCGCCCTTCTTCATTGCCTTAGCTGGTTTAGTTTCTTTAGCCATTATGTTTATCCGCGAATACGTTAATGAATACTGTGTTATCTTCTAGTGCTTCTATTTCATGCCATTCTGTTTCTTTTAGGTTTACTGGCTGTGTGGTTTTATCCATCACAAGCTCTTTGTTTTCTTTGCGAATTATACATGAACCTGCTGTACAAAACGATGCATGAGCGTATATATGGCTGTGTCTAGGTAATCCCTCGCCCTTGTTAACGTGGAATACGTTAATCCTCGCACCATCATAGGTAAACGAGTGGGCTGGTGGGACGTTCTTTATCATAGCTCTTGTGTGCCTGTTGTCTTAGGTTGTACTGGTGCTACGTATAGTTGCGGTGTTTGTGTGAACTCAGCTAAGAACTCGTCAATCAACGCTTGCCTTCTAGCATACGCAGCTGTGCGGCCCTTTACGTTTTCGTACTGACCGAATTTAGGGACAAACACCATGTAGGTAGCGTCTTCTTCTGAGTTCTCTGATGGGGCAATCCACATCATACCTTGTGCTGTCGGCACAGTAAGAATTACGCTAAAGCTACGTTCATGTTTTGCCATTAACTCGGCTTCTATTTCCTTAATACGAACGTTAGCTTCTGCTTCTGAGTCAAATATCTCAGGCTTGCCGTTAATATAATTTTGAACTTGATATTGTTTTGCCATAATTTTTCCTTAAAATATTCCACCTGCAAGGTTGGTTGGGTTGATTACATACACGGCTATACTTAATTCAGTATTAATTGCTGAGCCACCTAAAGCCCCAGCTTGTATGGCTGATATTTGTTGTTTGCCAGTACCGCCATTAGCTCCCCAACCACCACCACCACCACCTGATACTCTTGCAAGTCCGTTAGGTTGCGTTCCGCCATCATTATTAAACCCACCACCGTCATTCTCAAAAACAGTTGATACAGTAGATGATTTACGTGCTGCACCTGAACCACCACCTGAACCGCCAATTCCTGGGAAAGCTGCTGCAGTTGTTTTTGTTCCTAATGAAACTGAAGTTCCTGGGACAATTAATCCGCCACCACCACCTGATATATATTCAGTAGAACCAACAAGTGCTGTAGTACCATTGCTTCCTGAAGCGCCTACTGTTGTAGCTCCTAATGCAACGTTTTGTGAGAAGCCTACGTATCCGCTATTACCACCCCCTGCACCGCCACCGCCATACACGTAGTATGTGGCAAGTGGATTCCAAACTGCATACCCGCCACCGCCGCCACCACCAGCTACATAGCCATAAGTGCAGTCAACCGTGATTGACCCAGCGACATCAACCGAAAATGCAGAGATTCTTATAGCTTCACCACCCTGTTGAGGGCCACTTACTTCATTACCTCCAGCACCGCCCTTACCAAGGATGGCACCGTTTACAATAATTTTAACCCTAAGTATAGGTTCAAAACTAAAATTTTCAATAAATAACGCTGGGAAAGCAGGGTCATCACTTCTTAGCGTAACCCCTGCAGGAACAATAATAATTACATCAGTAAATGTAGCTATACCAGGAATTTGTATTGCTGTTGTGGTTTCAGAAGAACTTAATGTTGTTACGTAGGTTGTAGTATTAGTTGTTAAGGCCCCGTATTGTGTGCCAGCAGTAACTGTAGTAATTGCATTACCGTTTGTGATGATGCTATTTCCACCTGGTGCCCCAACGTCAAAGTTAGTATTCTCAGAAACGCTCGTGCCACCAGTAGCTCCCCATCCACCGCCACCGCCACTTTGTATTGTATTTGTAAACCTTGTATAATTTGGTGGTTGTCCGTTAGCAGTTCCGCCATTATTATTAAATGCGCGAGTAGTACTTAAACGGTCATACGCAGACCCTGCGCCGCCCGAACCCCCACCCTGACCAATAGAGGATGCCCCTGTTTGCGCTAAACCACCAACGCCAGGTAAAACAAATCCACCGCCGCCCCCTGAAATAAAGTTTGAGGTTTGACAAGCACATGGGCCATACTGTGCCGATTGAGAAGTGCCATTATTTCCAACGTTTGGTGGTACTGCACGAGTTGAAGCTGCACCTATTTGGTCTATTCCTATCCCACCGCCTGCACCGCCACCGCCCCCCATAAGACTGTAGTTATAAAATTGATTACCTGGAACAGCTGCGCCACCCCCACCGCCCCCAGCAATGTATCCGTTATTTACTAGTGTTAGTGGGTATGTTATTGCTAATGCAGCTTGACCTGGGGTTGATGGTGCTGTATTCCACTGATACGAAAAAGTGCAACAACAGTTAACTGTTTGCCCACTAATTGCTCCACTACCATCTCCGCCAGCGCCCAAGATAAATCCGTTGTTAACTAGCTTAATAGTGTCGCCTGCGGTACCTCCAATAATATTCATTGTAGCGCTAAGAGGAGAAGATACTGGGACACTAGCGTTGTATGTCCTAAAACTATATCCGTACAAATACACGCCATCATTTACAGTAATTGTTACATCTGATTTACCTGCGATATAGTTTGGAATAGCTGAGACGTTAATAGTTGGGTACTGCATGTCTGTAGCAATAACAAAAGATAAATCAAGTCTTCCTGTCAAGCTTGCTCTAGTTACCACCCCTAGACCGCCTAGTCCGTGATTAGCAGTAACATCAATTACTTGTCCTGATGTGGTATTAACATAGTTTGCTACGTCATCACCGCCGACTGCGTATGTTGGTGGTAGTGGGGTATATACAATAATGATTGCGCCATTACGCCCTGTACGACCGTTAAATACAACTGTGCTATTTTGATTCCCCGCACCGCCACCGCCGCCACCAAAGCTACCAGGAATGCCTGTAGAATTACTTAAATTTGTGCTTCCCCCACTACCGCCGCCTGAACCAAGTACCCCAAGAATTTCATTACCTACACCGCCATTACCGCCTGCAACGCCAGTACCAAATCCTCCGCTACCGCCACCACCAGATGTTCCCGCATTGCCTTTTCCTGTTAAAGTTTTTGAAAGACCGCCACCCGAGCCTACTGAGTTATTACCTCCTGCACCATCTGAGCTTCCTGCATCACTACTATTTGTACCTGCTGTACCTCCACCATTACCACCACCGCCACCACCACGATTATTAGCGGGAACGGGAGTTATTGCACCTCTACCGCCTGCACCGCCATTCCCGTTAGGTCCAGCAGCGCCACCTCCACCACCACCACCCGTAGCGCCACCATCTGTTCGTGTACCACCTAAACCACCAGCACCGCCAGTATAAGCAATACCGCCTGTACCCCCCGTGCCGCCTACCCCGCCTGCAGAAGTTGGGGTATTACCTGTTGATGAGCCACCCGTACCGCCTGTTGCAAATACACCGCCGCCACCGCCAATTGTGTTCCAAAAGGTAGCGCCACCTGTGCCAGCAGTTACTGTATTACCTGAACCACCAGACCCAGGAGTTCCTCCTGTACCGATTGCGTACTCAATACTATTTCCTGCATTGTAAGACTGGTTGGTAATCGCTAAAAATCCACCACCACCACCACCACCGCCGCCAGCCCTATTAGATACAGTGTTACCGTAACTAGAACCACCGCCACCACCGCCAGCACCGATTAGATAAATGTTATTAGAAGCATTATTCCAATCAGTGGGTATTGTAAATAAAGTACCTGATGTTCTTACTGTTATTTTTTGACTTCCAACAGTTAAAAAGTTACCATTAAAAGTAAATGTTATTAAGCTGTTAAGGTTTGAAACCGATAAACAAACAACATCCTCAAATAAAGTAACATTGCCTGCGCTACTATTACCGTCAAAAATAACAGCATCATTAATTGTTGGAACAGAAGCGCCACCAGACCCTCCTGATACTGTAGACCAAAATTCAGGAGTAGTTTTAGACCAAATGCCTGAGCCGCCTACCCAATATCTATCAGCCATTACTCAATATCCTTTGGTGGGTGAAATCGTACTCCATCCCATGTGTAACCTACATCATAGTCAGGTAGTTCTACTAAAATACATCCCTTTGGTGGAGTATCTGTAACTTCTGCTACAATAAGATTTATCACTACTCCATCTTTAATAAGTGCGCATTTAGCCATTTTATGCAATTCCTGCTTGAATAACTGTTAGTGTTGCTGTGCCTGCGCCTGAGTTAACTAGCACTTTAATTGCCGCTACTGGGAACGCATAGTTACCATCTTGACTGGTTGTTAGTGCTATCACTGTTGGATGGCTAAAAAAAGTTGGGTTTGGGTTTGTTTGAGGGTTATCAAACGTATGTTGTACTGTGTAGTTCACGGTGCCTGTTACGACAACGCCAAAGCCCACGTTAAATGGGCTAATGTATGTATCTGTGGCAATGACGGGACTAGAACCCGTGCCTGTTTTTGTTACGATTTGCTGACGCATAATTAATCTCCTTAGTTTTCAAGAAGGGGCCGTAGCCCCGTTCAGATTAATTAAGCTGTAAACGCTGTTGGTTGGTATGTACCGTCTGCGTTACGAACCATGTAGCCAATAACTACAGTACCTGCACCAGAAGCGGCAGTGGCTACAACAGCAGTAACGGCTACGTCAGTAGTACCAACGTTATTATACAGAGCAGCTGCGCCAGTTGTAGTAGCGGCAGTAATAGCTGTTGGACCGAAGTTAGATGTAGGCAATGTGAACGCCGAAGTGATAGCTGTACCTGCTACTCTAATTGTCACAGTGCCAGCATCGAATAGTGTAGTAGTAATTAGTTGAACGCTTGTAATTAACGCGCCAGCTGGAAGATAACCGATTGTAGTTGTGCCTGCAGCACCAATAGTGCCTGTTTGAGCTACGATTGTAGCGCCTGTATTTCTAACTGTACCCGCAGTAGTACCTGTGGTATTCTTAACTGTGCCCAATAACCATGGGCCTAAATGAGTAGCGATAGCCATAATAGATTCCTTTATGCAAAAGTTCTTCTTACCATCTTTGCATCGTCTGCTGGGGCAGTTGGTAAGAATATAAATCCCAGATAACTGAATCATACACATATTATATAATTACGCAAGTATTTTGGAGAGTTTATGCCTTATAAAGACCCTGCTAAAAAGAAAGAAAAGCAGAAAGAATATGCGAAGAAATATTATGAGGCCAATAAAGATAAGATAATAGCTGCATCAGGTAAGGCAAGAAAGTCAAAGAGGGCTGAATTTGCAGCGTTTAAGTCCCGTTTATCATGCACTCAATGTGGTGAAAACCATCCCGCGACATTAGATTTCCATCATGTAATACCCAATCCAGTTAACAAAAAGATTACCGAATTACTTCGTGCAGGGCGTTTTAACTTTGCAATGGAAGAGATTATGAATAAGTGTGTGGTGTTATGTAGTAATTGTCACCGCAAGCATCACTACCATGAGGATAAAAAGAAAAGGGGCCTAAGCCCCTAATACTATTTATTCATTACGTACATTGTTACTTCAAAGCCGAAACGCATTTCTGTAGCTGCTGGTTTTGTCCACATAATAATTCTCCAAGTTTAAAAAGTGCACTGGATGTACACCATGAGTATAGTTATACGCCTAAAAACAAACTATTCCATACGTAAAATCATTAAAAAAGGGGCCGAAGCCCCTTTTCATTACCAAGCCTAATTAAGCGCCTGGAGAACCATACATACCTAGTGGGTCTGAGTAACCAAAGCTGTAACGTTCACGAGCTTTGTAACGTACGTTACCTGTGTCGAAGTCACCATCCATAGAATTTTGCAATGGTGTACGAACAAAGTGTTTCATACCGTTAGGAACATCAGTAGTCAAGAACCAAGCGTTGTTGTCTGTCAAGAAGTGGTTAATTGTGTAACCTTCTGGAATAGAACCGTTGTTTTCTAGAGCGTTGATGTCGTTATCAGTTGTACCTACGCGAAGCTTAGTTTCCAACAAACGTGTTGCAACGAATTGCAATGCTGGTGGAACGATAAGTTTCTTAGGTTTAGCTGCAATCAATAGGTCACGTTCATCAGTCCAAGCTGCGATTTGAATTACTGCATTTTCCAATGAAGTTTCGTTCAAGTCAGCTGCAACTGCAGGACGGTTACTATTTGTACCACCACTAATTAACGGGTGAGCAGCAGAGAATAGTGAAACACCATCACCACCAACTACAGCACCGTTGAAGCCGTTGTTCAATACTGCAGCAGCTTTAACTTGTTTTGTGTACGCCATAGCACGAGCCAATGCTTTAGTATAACGAGCAGACAATGAGTCATACAAGTTATCTTCAATAGCTTCTTCAGTTAAGCTGAAGCCATAAGCAATAGTTTCGTGGTTGTAGCGAGCAGTCCATGCTTCTTGTGCATTGTCATAAGCGATGGCAGAACCTTCGTTTTTAACAGGTGCAGCTGAGAAGCCAGACAATTTTGTTTCTTCTTCAAAAGAACGCTCTGAAGTCTCTGTATCGTAGATTTCATTGTGTTCTTCACCATATCGTGCATATTCCAAACCGAACAAAGCGTTCAAGCCTGGGAGTAACTCTTTTAATAATTGTGCGCGTGAAATAGCCATTTATAAATCTCCCTTAAGCGCCAGTGGCGGAATAGTAACCATGTAAAGCTTGGTTAAACTTAACCAAAACTTCAGGATACTGAGTAAAAATTACAGTCGAGGTGTACGGAGCAGTGCCTATTGTGAATGAAGCAGCTTGGTTAAGCACAACAGAAGTTGCGCCTGCGGAGGCTGCGGTAGCAACAAAAGAACCTGTCGCTGCGATTTGACCGTTTGCGGTTAACACAGAAACGTCTGTACCAACTGGTAATGCGAAAGGCAAAGCACTGACGGTTAAAGTAGTTGTACCCGCACTCCAAGTAGCTGAACCTAAACTAACAGCTGTATCAGGCACAACACCAACTACACGTAAAGGTAGCGTTGTGGTTACTGGTGTGGCAGAAGGTGCCAAAATAGCATTTGCTGAATTACCAGTGTTTGTGCTACCAGTGTTGTTGATTGCTGATACATTACAACCAACCATTGCCAAAGCGCCAGAAGCGATAGTAGTACCAGAAGAACAAACAACCGCTTCAAATACTGCATCTGGGTCGTCTAATACATAAGCTTGGCAGTCACCAGCAGTAGTGCTAGCAGGCCAATATTGGCTAAACTGTTTCTGCTTGGTAACAGGATTGGTGAAAGTACAGCCTAAGAAAATACCTACAGTCTGGTTCAAAGTTGTACCAGTAGATACTGAGGCGCGTGTTATGTTACCACGAGATAAAACAACAAAATCGCCATAAAAAATATCGGTTGAATAAGCGTACTGGATTGGGTACATGCGGGTAGAACCTGCAAATACCTGACCTCCAATAAGGTTTATGGGTTTTAGCCCATAAGGTGCTGCTACGACAGGATATGCCATAAAAATACTCCTTAATTAAATTAATTACCTTTGCCAAAGCTAGTTGTAGACTTACGCTCAGAGAACATAGGCATACGGGCATCGCTTTGACGCATGATGTTATTGTCTACAGACTCGGTTTGAGATTTTGATAGATTGTCGAAATGTGCATTCCGTTGTTCTACAAATTCTTTTGGAGTCTTACATAATAATAATCCACCAACTTCGATGTTATCTTTAAACCTACTATTAGGATCAGCTAACATTGCTAGTTGTGGTTGTTCTACACTCTTTACTGCTTCCCAACCTTCTCTGAGTTTTGCAGATAGGTTACGTGGGTCAGCACTATTCAAAGTTGAAACACGAATCCAGCGATAAGCATAACCTTCTTGCATATCTGGTTCTGGCAATAACTCTGGTTGTTGCCATTGCTTTGGACGTTCAGTTACTGCACGAGTTTCTAATTCACGTGGCATGTTTTTGGTAGTAGTCATTATTTGTTCTCCAATTTTCTCATCTCAAGGACATATTGTTCAGGTGTAACACCTAATTTTTTAGCTAGGTTTACCTGACTCC
>Ga0181359_1000082_pt1 | contig 18127 bp, 31 predicted proteins | sample Fa13VDMM15SD_FD_141229 | JGI IMG/M metagenome (GOLD analysis project Ga0181359, IMG submission 141229) | Freshwater viral communities from Lake Michigan, USA - Fa13.VD.MM15.S.D | ecosystem: Environmental > Aquatic > Freshwater > Lake | place: USA: Michigan | collected 2013-09-24 | reverse complement strand
CGCATCGGCAACCGGTGGGCTACGTGGTGGCAACATTCAGGGCGCACTAGCCCAATACCGCCCCGCCATGCTGACCAACGCTATCAACCAACAATATGCAAACCTCGGCGGATTGACTCAGATGGGACAAAACTCTGCGGCTGGCGTTGGTAGCTCTGGGATGACCTCGGCAAACAACGTAGCAAGCCTACTGGCCCAACAGGGCGCAGCGTCTGCCGGTGGTGTACTCGGTCAAGCAAACGCCTACAGCGGAATGTTGAACGCACCCATGCAGCTATTGGGTATGCAGGCTGGTGCCGGTGGCATCAAAATATTTTAAGGGGGCGCTATGGTTGCACCGATTGACTACTCACTCAACGTAAAAAGCCCCTTTGAGGCCGCCGTCCAAGGTTACGGCATTGGGGCGAACATGGCCCAGATGCAAGCCCAGCGCGAGGCAACAATGGCCCAGCGTGACGCAATGCAAGCCAAGGCAGACGCAGAACGCGCAGAAGCCCAGCGTCAAGCCGAAGCGCGAGACGCTACAAAGGCACTGTTTAGCAACCCCAATCCAACCGCGCAGGACTTCGTTCGCGTGGCTTCTATGCTCCCCGAAAAAGAAGCCGCTTCGATGCGAGCTAACTGGGACTTGATGAACAAGGACAAGCAGGAAAACACCCTCAAATTTTCCGGCCAAGTGCTATCGGCATTTAACTCTGGTAGCCCTCAAGTTGGCGTCCAATTACTGAAAGACCGAGCCGAGGCAGAGCGCAACGCAGGCCAAGAAGATCAAGCCAAGGCCTACGACACATGGGCGCAGATCGCAGAAGCTAATCCGCAGGCTGCAATGAAGTCTATGGGCATCATGGTTGCACAAGTGCCGGGCGGCGATAAGGTCATCGAAAGTGTGACCAAGATCGGCCAAGAGTCCCGCGCAGAGGCCAAAGCCCCCGCAGAGCTGAAAGAGGCAATCGCCAAGGCCGACAAAGCAGCCACTGCCGCAAAGTTTGCAGAGGCTGAGATTGTCATGAATCTTGAAAAGGCAGGATGGGACATAAAGAAACTCCAATCGGAAATTGGAATCAGCGAACGAAACTCGCGTATTGCCGCCGCAAGGTTGGACATTGAGAGGGAATCAAACAATATCAAGCGCAAAGAGCTGGAGATGAAGCTGGGCGATATGGTGCGAAAGCGCGATGACGAAGTGCGCACCAAGGTTTCAGAGGCGACAGAAGCCGTCAACGGAATTGACAACACGCGCACCCTCATTTCATCGTTAATGGGTGATGAGGATACGCTTCGCGCAGCCACTGGCGCATCAGCGTTTCGCGGGTGGATTCCCGGCACCAAAGCTAGGACTGCGGCAGGTCAACTAGATCAGCTTGGCAACTCCATTGCTGCTACAAAAATGGGCCTGCTAAAGGGCGCAACATCCGACAAAGACATTGCGTTTTTGAAAAGCATTGATGCCAACTTAGACAGGTTCCAGAGTGAAGACGCTCTCATCAAAGAGATTAAGCGAATCGACCAGGGCTTATTTGAAATGCGCAGCAGAACCACATCCAAGTTTGGCATGCCTGATATTGCACCAAGCAAAGGCAATGAAAAGGCAGCAAACAAAGCTCCCGCCAATCTAACCACTGACGACATTCTCAAAGAACTAGGGGTGATGTAATGGCGACACTTGCACAGCTTGAAGAAGGTATGCGCAGGGCTCGCGATGCTGGAAAGCTGGACTATGCGCGGATTCTTGGGCAACAAATCATTGAAGCAAGGAAAAACCCTGCAAACATGATTCCAGATTCGGTTATTCCAGAAACCATAACGCGACCGCCAGAGCCAACGATGGGCGAAAAGGTTATCGGAGGCCTAGACGCAGCCGCAACCCTTGCAACCGCTCCCATTGGTGCCGTGGGCGCTATCGGCGGCGCACTCAAGGGACTCGCGCAACAGATTCTCGATGGCAAGTTCGGAACCCCTGAAGCCGTGAAGATGGTGGAGAAAGCAGCCGCCGAAGGTATGCAAGCAGGCATGCGAACCCCTGCGACTCAAGCAGGCGGTGAGATGGTGGAATCCGTAGGCAAGGCGCTAGAGTTCCTGCCCCCAGTCATCCCCGTAGCAGGCCCAGTCGGGGCTGTAGGACGCGCAGCGCAAGGGATGGCACCATTGGCAGAGGCAACCGCAATGCGAGGCCTAGCAGCCGCTAAACCAATCGTGCAAAAAGCCGCGCAAGCTGTACAAGCCGTGCCCGAAGGCATGGGGAAAATGATCGTGGGTGATTCAGGTTTGCCTGAAGGCGTATCGGTGGCCCGTAAAGGCAGTGGCGGCGCGGCTGCTACGCCTATCGAGCTACAACGCGCAACCGAGGCAGAAATGGCCGGTCTACGTCTTACCGAAGGCGAGACAAAGCGCAGCCCTCAAATGCTGGCATGGGAAAAAGAGAAAGCCAAGACGCCGGAATATCAAGCGCAGTTTTTGGAGCGCCAGCAAGAAAACAACCGCGCAGCCCTGACTAAGTTTGACCAACTGATAGACGATACCGGCGCAGAGACTGGCGACATGTCTAACACCGGTATCAAGGTCGTAGACACTTTGATGAAGGGTTACGCGCAGGAAAAAGCCAAGACTAACGCGCTTTATGAAGGCTTCAGGAATTCACCAGAGGCACAAATGCCGGTCAACCAAGCGCCGGTACTGGAGTTTCTGAATTCGCAGCCGGTGGGAGTGTCTGGAATGACTGGGGTTACCGACCTAGCCCGACAAAACGCAGTCCGATTGGGTATCGCCCAGATGGATGACGCTGGCAACCTAGTCCCCGCACCCACTACCCTCGGCAAGCTGGAGGAGTTTCGGCAATCAGTCTCCGCTATCGGTGCATCGACTCCTAATGATCGCCGCCTTGTGACCATCCTAAAGCGTCAGATTGACAACGTGGGCGACCCCGTAGGCGGTCAAGTCACTCGCGCTATGAGGGCGCAACGCCAGCGACAGGCTCAAAAGTACGAGAACCGCGCAATCGTGGCTAACCTGTTAGCTGAAAAAAAGGGCATGAGTGATGCAAAGGTGCCAATTGAGGATGTTTTTCAGAAAACGATTCTCTCCGCTCGACCATCCGAGATTCAGCACATCAAGCGCGTTTTGTTGGTGGCAGGTGGAGACGAAGGCAAACAGGCTTGGAAAGAGCTGCAAGGCGCAACACTTCGCCATTTGAATGACTCCGCAGTATCTGGAATCGGCGCGGATAACCTGCCGGTGGTATCTGCTGCGAAACTTCGCAAGGCCGTTGACACGATGGACAAAAACGGCAAATTGAATATGGTTTTAGGTGTATCTGGTGCCGAGCAAGTCCGCAACCTTGCACGGGTTTTGGAATATATCCAGACCAATCCCCCGATGACCTCGATTAATAACTCAGGCACAGCGCGGACTGTTATGGCTCTAATAACAGAGGCTGGACTAACCGGTGCGGCGACTGGCGTACCTTTGCCAATCATTCAAGGCATGAAAGCTATTCGAGATTCCGTCAAAGACCGAAAGATTAAAGCGCGTATTACTCAGGCGCTAAACTACAAACCTCAAGGAGTCTCGCAATGAGCGCAATTACAGTTATGCCCCCGTTTCCTATCTTCAACGATACAAACGGCGCCCCGTTGCAGTCTGGTTATGTTTATGTCGGTGTAGCCGGTATGAACGCAGAGGCAAACCCTATCCCTGTATTTTGGGATAGCGCTCTGACTATTCCAGCGGCACAACCTTTGCGCACTTCGGGCGGTTATGTTTCAAGAAACGGTAGCCCCGCTCAAGTTTATGCAGATGCCGTAGATTTCTCTTTGCTTGTCAAAAACAAGGGAAAGGCGTTAGTTTGGTCATCTCTTTTTGTTTCTGGAATTGGCGCGAATGCTTCTGGTGTTTCTTACACGCCAGCCGGTGAAGGCGCGGTACCGACCACCGTAGAGGCCCAACTGCGACAAACTATTTATGTCTCAGACTTTGGAGCGCCTACTGATGGCACTGATGCAACGTCGCACATTAATGCGGCTATTCTTGCGGCCTACAAAGCAAAGACCATAGCCCTAGAAACCGATACGATTTATGGAGTAGTGGTTAAGTGTTCGGCTGGAAAAGACTACAAGATTCTTGGGAAAATCCTTATTCCATCAGGCGTGACGCTTGATCTGAATGGATCACGTTTTATTGGTGCATCGGGCACCGCTGGTTCCGACGCATACAGCGCAATCGGACAGCATATGTTTGAAACTGCTTATTGGGACGGCGCAACGCTCGTTTCCAATGCGGCAGCGGTAAACGAAACCACTTGGCAAGTAAACGGCGGTGGGGTTGTTAACGGAGTAGTCCAAAACGTTAACTGCCCGTTCAACCTTATTAACTTTCAGGTTAGCTGCTCGCTCGACAACCTGCGCATTTATAACTCGTCGTGCATTGGTAGGCTCAAAAACAGCTTTTACGCACGGTATGGCGCAAGCAATCCAATCACAGCGCGGAACGTTGCAACGGCGGCAGGACAATGGGCGGTTCTGCTCCATGGCGCTGCCGCGCACGAACTGGAATTCGACATTCGGATTATTGGTGCGTCCATCGGCTACGAAGTCACCGCCACAAATTCTTTTTCTGTTGAGGTTGGCGGCAGCTTTGAGGAAGGCTATGCGAGTGGCAGCATCGGCATCCGCAATAACGGCGCGTATTGCCAAGGTTGGAAAGTACATGCTTACGTCGAAGGTGTTCGCAAGGGCATCACCACGATAAACGGCGGCGCTTTCTTTGCGTCGGACTTCAGCCCGGCTTACTTTTCAAGTACAGAGTACGCCGTACAAGCCGGGGAATCTGGTTTCCGTAAATGCACCTTTGATTGTGTCTCTGTGCCCGATGAGGGCGCAGGAACTCGAAACTTGCTGGACTTCAGCGCAGCGAATAACGAGGTGTTGGTGCGGGTTGACTCTAAATCTGGTTCAACAGCAGGGGGTGTCACTCAGTTCCCGACTAACGTTCTATTGAGTGAGCAAAGCCAAGCTCTAGGAACATCCATATGGCGGGAAAACGGGGTGTTGTCCAATTCGCTGGGCATGGCGCAGCCTGCACTTGCTCAAAAGAATAAGCTAAATTCTATGCCTTTTGAGGGGGCAAACATTGTCACCTTGGCAAACCAAATTCCGTTTTGCTCTGCGCCTGTTGTAGCTGCAACATCTGCTACTTTGGACACCCTGCTGACATTCGACACAAGCAATGCGCTTGTATTCAATTTTCAGATAAGTGACTTCAACGGCACCTATAACATCCACGGCACTGCGTTCGGTACTACGGTTTACCGGAACGACGCAGCAGCGCCGACAGTGACCATATCAAATAACGCAGGAAATGTGCGGGTGACCTTTGGGAGCATCGACACCAACGGCGGCGCCTCCTTTGTTGCTAGAGGAATGATTCGTCATTTTTAACCATGATGCGAAATTCTTTATCGCATAAAAAACGGGTACATAAATGAGTCCTGAAGATCGAGCGGAAATCGTCGCGGCGGTGGTTGCCGCCGTTAAGGCGTCAGAGCCTGTTTTGACCGAGGACGAAGTGCGATACGTAAAACTCGCACTCAAGAAAGAAGCCCAAAAAATAAAAAGATGGGAAGCCGTGATCGAGAAGTCTCTCGGCGGTCTGGCTTGGGCCTTTATTCTTGGACTTTTCTACATGCTCAGGGAGTGGGCCATAAACCACGGTTACAAGCCATGATTGCTAAACAACTCTCTTTTTTAATCGTTGCAGCGGTTTTCTTTTTCGCCGCTCAGTTTCTTGAAAATCACTTTTTCCCCGTAGTGGAGAAGTTCATAGTAACGGAGGTTACCCGCTATGGCGCTAATGTGGTGGTATCTGGCACGATTGATAAGGCACGGCCCTGCGTTTTGCTTCAGGATGTGCAGGCGTTTACAAAAGATGGCGAGACGCTAGAAGTCGAGTTTTTAGACCGCAGCGCTGGTTATATCTCGCGCCCTGTCATTCGTGGGGCTAGTCAACCGTTTGGCCCTTGGGTCATCAAAGGCGGTGCGAACGAGGTGTTTAGCCTGTACTCTCTGCACCGGTGTCACGCATTGTGGACTCAGGAAACAAAGCTAGTAACTATTGAGGATTCCAAATGACTACTTGGTTTGACCAGTGTTTTGACAAGCTAATCTCGCATGAGGGCGGCTATGTAAACGACCCGAGAGACCCCGGCGGCGAAACCAAGTTTGGAATCTCTAAACGCGCTTATCCGCAGGTTGACATTAAAAACCTGACACTTGGCACAGCTAAGGAAATCTACAAGCGAGACTATTGGGACCGCGCCCAATGTGACAAGCTTCCTCCCTCAGTTGCTTATGTGTTGTTTGATGCGGCGGTGAATAGCGGAATTGGACAAGCAATCCGGTTTTTGCAACGCGCTGTCAACGTGGCAGACGATGGCGTTATCGGCCCGATGACCATTGCAGCGGTAACCCGTCTAGACGCAGAATCCGTATGCGCTCGATACATTGGGCAACGCTTGGACTTTATGACCAAGCTGACCACATGGGATGTGTACGGCAAAGGATGGAGCCGCCGACTGGCTGACCAACTGAAGGGGATTTAAATGGCATATGAACCCGTTACAGCCGTTCTAGAAATTGGCGGCAAGCTGATTGACCGGCTATGGCCCGACCCTGCACAGCGAGACGCCGCAAAGCTTGAGCTATTGAAGCTGCAACAATCTGGTGACCTGTCAATAATCACTTCACAGCTTGAGGTCAACAAAGAGGAAGCAAAAAACGCGTCCGTCTTTGTCTCCGGCTGGCGTCCTTTCATTGGCTGGGTTTGCGGCATGGCTTGCGCATGGAATTGGATAGGACTACCCGCACTCAAGGCGGGGCTAGTCATTGCCGGTTACACGCTAGACCTGCGACCCGCAGACCTCACCGAGATGCTTCCGGTTTTGATGGGGATGCTGGGGCTTGGAGGCTTGCGAACAATCGAGAAGCTGAACGGGCAGGCCCGTGCTTAAGACACACCAAAGCCCGACCGCCTAGAACGAATTTGATCTGGTGCGGCCCTTCGGTTTTCTTGCCGCATACTGCACACCAGCGGATCACAGCAAAGCCTCCCCAAGTTCTTCGCGCCGCTTTTGTTGCATAGCTTTCTCAAGCGCTGCCATTTGTTGCGGGGTCAGTCGGGTGAATGGCCATGTGGGGTAGTTCATCACTTCCCCCACACCAAAAGCAAAACAGTAACCACACCCGCGAGGAAACTAGCCCTCATCACTATCAGATCGCTCTTGTCCATTTTCTAACTCCTGTGCAAGTAAGAGAGCATCAAGGGCAATCGCCCTCAGTGCCTCGATTGGGTTTGCTTGAGTGACGTTTGCTTTAACGTCCTCCAAGAAAGTGTATAGGCGAGGGTCGATTGGTTCCATAGGTGTTTACCCTCGTGCCTTTAGCATGGCGTCTGCCATTTCATAAGCTCGTTTTGCATAATCATGCTCCGAGAAACGTGATGATTCGTAAGGGAGGCCAAACCCCCATCGGATGGCCTGCCAAAGACTGCGAGGGAATCGCGGCTGAGAAACAATTGCTTTTGACGCAAAGTAATCGCGCAATGAAAGCCCTTCGCTTGCCCATTTGGCGCTCGTGTAGTTGCCTTCCGTGCATGGAAACGCTGGGCCGCCTGTATTTGTAGTCATGTTTTCGCTCCTTGCTTAGAGAATCCAGTGGTGGCCGCGATATGCCATAGGGTCGCGGAATGGAATATCTGAGTCCATGTCATCAAACCCGCTTGCAGCCCGAGGCGCAGGCGCTTGGCGGCTAGGTGCTGGCCGTGGTGCTTGGCTTGGTGCAGCTTGGCGCTGTGCCGGTTGCGAGTCATCCTTGCGACCACCCTGCAACGCAACGTCAGATACGCGAATCTCCATCGCAGTCTTGTCTACGCCATCCTTTTGATAGGTGCGCTGCGTGATGTTGCCAGACACGGTAACCGATTGACCTTTTGTCAGATACTGCGACAGCGACTCAGCGCGTTTGCCGAACAACTGGCAATTCCACCAGATAGTGGTCTTGTCTTTGCCCTGCGAATCAGCAACGCTGAAGTTGGCCACTGCGTCGCCGTTTGGCAGGTATCGCACCTCCGCATCGCGTCCAAGTTGACCGGCTATTGTGATGTTGTTCATTTCTTTCCTTAGTGGGTTGCGTTAAATTCTTCAATGACCTGCGCGTAATATTCCCGCGCTTGGCCGACCTTCTCAATCATGCGCTTTTCTTTTTCCTCATCGCGCTCTAGTTTCCAGCTTGTCACCCGATGGGCTTCGGGGATGTGCCAAAAAACGTGCATCTCTGGCGGCTCGTAGCCTATTAGGTGCGCAGGCGTATCGACTAGGCAGTAGTCAACGCTCCATTCCTGCGCGTCCCAGAGCATCATATAAGCCCTCATTTGCCACTCGTAGACCTTATCCTCGCAGTCCATAGGTAGGATGGGAAACGTGGCCGCAGACCATGAGCACTTTATATCGTGGCCGCGCTTGTTGACTGCATCAAACAGATCGCACTCGCCGGTAATGCCGTTGAGCAATCGGCGCTCGGTGTTTTTGGTCAACCAGATGCCGCGCACGTTGTTCAGTAGCTGAATGGCCGTTTCCTCGCATTCAATGCCCTTTTGCATGGGCTTGCTGGAGACTTGAAAATCAATCCCGAGAATTTCCTGCGCTGCTAGCTCTCGAATGTAAGTCTTGGCACCCACTGACAACGGGCCTTCATTCTTGGATTTAGGCTCCGTCATCAGCTTACCAATGCTGGAGGCGCGGAAGATTACTTCTTTCATTCTGGCACCACAGTGAGCACCGCCTTGCGATCTTTGACAGCAGCCGACAGCGCGTCATAGCTTGGGCGATCGTTTGCAGCCTTTGCAAGCGCGGATCGTGCCTTCCATACAAGCTCAAGCTGTTTGACGTCCTGAGCGGCTTCTACTGCGTTTAAAGCGTCAATCAGATCGAACGACTCAGGTTTTTGGCCGTCATCCTCTGGCAAATCTTCACCAGCATAAATGTACAAGCCGAGGCCGTGCATTGATATGCACTTTGTCAGGCAGCGCACAATGGCGGTATTGATGTTGAAGGCGTCAGGATTCTTGATTGCTTGGTTGCGGTGGTTCATTACCGGCAACCAGCAAGACTTGGCTTTTCCCTTGATTGTCACAATGGTTTTTACCAGTGCCGAGCCATCAGGCGCAAAGCTGGCGGGGAATCCATTGAACTCCACGGCATCCCATGTTGCGTCAGGGTCTAGCTTCAAGACTTCGGCCCAAGCCCACGCCCACGAAAGGTAAGTAAGCCCGTTCTTTTTCTCAGTATGCTCACTGACGTTGATTTTTAGCAGTTCGCTCATTTCCACACCTTCCAAGCACGTTTGAGAGAGTTAATCACCGTGAAACCGGCGCGGCGGTAGATCAGATATTGGCGGATGTATTTCATTTTGTAAGACCTCTCCAAATTACATATCTAGATGCACCTGTGTAGCAGTTTCTTTTTTCAAATGCCTCGTCTACTGTTTTTGCTCTGTAGCAAAATTTTTTGCCATCCCAATATGCATACCAAGGTGAATTAGATGGAAGTTCTGGGAAAACCTCATAAACGCCATACCAATGCGGAAGTATGCGCGCTGGATAAAAATCAGTAAGCTCATCATTTTTCATGCTTCCTCCGTAAAAATTTCCAACTCTTCCAAGTTCTGCGCCACAAAGCAGGCCTGAACCGTCTCTTTGTAAGCCTTGACTAGTGGGCACTGGCTCTTTTCCAGCATTGCGATGAAAGCGTTTTGTGCTGCTGTTTCGCCGTGGTAGTCATTGAAAACGGCTTGCATCTCGTATTGAGCCACACGACCATTGATGCTAGTGTGATAGCTCACATAAGGAACGCTCAGGGAAGAAAAAGGCACTTTGCCAATAGCGGCGAAGGTTTGATTGATGATGTCTAGGTACATTTACTCGCTCCGGTTGGTTGATGTGATGGATTGTCTAGCAGAAATTTGAAGCTGTACATTAGGGTTTTCCCTAGGTATAATCACCTTGTCAAGTGGTCGCAACACGAGACACAATAGAGGCCCCTAGCTTCCGTTTTCAGCCCTAAACCGGCGACATGTTGCGACCATGTGAAAGCGGAACCTAGGGGTTTTTTGCTTTCTACGTCAGGGCGCGTAGACACAGCTAATGGGCCATGTCGGGGCTGCACCCATATACCGATGGCGTTTCACTGATACCCCCGACGCCGTGGCGTTTCCTAGCGACCACCAAAACACGCAACGCAAACTGACAGGTAGTCTGGCCCACTTAACGGGCGCGTGATAGTTGAATAGGACGTTCTGCGAGTAGTAGGGAGCTTTTCATAGGCTCTTGGCTAAAGGCCTCTAAAGCTGCCCACTATGGGTATCAGGAGCCTCGGGGGTATCTCATGGCCTTCTGAATGTGCCTAGGGTTTCTACCTATGAGACAACCCGCCGAAATGTGTAATCATTCAAGCCTTCTTAACCACGGAGAGAACATGAAACTCAACGAACGACTGCGAACCATGCTCACAGCTATCGCACAATCACCCCGCCGAGCCAACTACTTTACGCACGGTGACCGCCGCAGCCAGATTCACCCCGACATTCTGAAAACGTGGCTAGATCAAATGTGCGAGGCTGGCTACTGTTTTGAGGCAGAGCAGGCTTACCACATCACGACAATGGGCCGCAACAAGCTAGACCAAAAAGACCTTGCGGGGGTGCGGCAGTACGTTATCGGGCGAGGAACTTATCGCACGGGAGATGGTGAACATCAGCCGCCCTTCTATCGTCCGGGGTCTGACCATTCGCACATCAAAAGCCACGGAGTGCGGTGCTAATCATGGAAACATTCGATATGTTTGTAGAAACAACCGTTGACGCCGTAGTGTCTAAATTCTCCCCATTGGTTGCGGATATTGCATCCATGCCGCTGGATGACCGAGCAGACGCAATTAACAAGCTGCGCGAGATGCTGCACGAAGTCAGCCCGTTTAACTCTGAGCCGGTGGACTTTGTGAAGTGGGTGAAAAATACCACTGTTCACGCCAATGACTACAACCCCAACAGCGTAGCGCCGCCAGAAATGGAGTTGCTGCACCGCTCCATTCAAGCCGATGGATATACACAGCCAATTGTGTCTATGCCAGACCCAGACGGGCGCTATGAAGTGATCGACGGATTCCATCGTCACCGTGTAGGCAAAGAGTGCGAGGACATTCAATCGCGTGTGCATGGCTATTTGCCACTGGTGCAGATTCGCCAGAGCCAGCAAGACCGCAATGATCGCATGGCCGCAACTATTCGCCACAACCGTGCGCGCGGTAAGCACAAGGTTGAATCAATGTCTGAGATCGTTGTGGAATTGAAGCGCCGGTTTTGGAGCGATGAAAAAATCGCTACTGAGCTTGGCATGGAGGCCGACGAAGTTTTGCGCCTTCAACAGGTTACCGGCTTGTCTGGGTTGTTTGGTGACCGCGAGTTTTCCGAGGCATGGGAAGCCGAATCGTTTACCGGCGAACAAGAGGTAGAGCAAATTGAAGAAGATTAAACGTGTTTTCCACCACTACAAAAAGTGCGAGGAGTTTGATTCAAACATGTGGAAGGCAGTACCCATTGAAGACCGGCAAGGCTATCAAGACAAGTCTGCTGCTTTGATGCTAGATTGCCCAGCCTTTGAAGCCGCGATGAAACGCGCAGTGGATGAATGGCCCTTCAGTTGTGAAGCGGCCCTGACAGCGTCAACCATGAATCACCAAGCATGGATCGGTCACGCTGGATGTGCTATCAATCACAACGCACCAGAGGATTTAACCCGCCTAGCATGGCGAACACTGAACCAAGCCCAGCAAGACGCAGCAAACGCCGCTGCTGATCGGGCTATTGCATATTGGAAGGAGAAGTATCTTGCCTAAACGTGGACTAGGAATTGACGTTTTCACCGCTGCACAACAGCGCATTGAATGGACTTTTGACAACTTTGAGCGAATTTACCTGTCATTCAGCGCAGGTAAAGATTCGACGGTGATGCTTCACATGGTCATGGACGAAGCCAAAAAGCGCAATCGCAAGGTTGGGTGCTTTTTTATTGATTGGGAGGCGCAAATGCAGCTAACCATCGACTTCGCCAAGCGCATGTATGAGCACTATGCAGACTACATTGAACCGTATTGGGTGGCTTTGCCAATCAAGACTTGGAACGCATGTTCACAAATTGAGCCAGAGTGGACGGCATGGGACAACGCCAAAAAGGAATTGTGGGTGCGTCAACCAGACGCCATGAGCATCACTGACCCGACGTTTTTCCCGTTCTACTACGACGGCATGCCGTTTGAAGAATTTGTACCTGCTTTTGGCGACTGGTACGCACAGGGCGAGAAATGCGCTTGCTTTGTTGGCATTCGTGCCGATGAAAGCCTAAACCGCTTTCGCACTATCGCACGGTCTGACAAGCCCATGTATGACAGCAAGGCGTGGACTACTAACGCTATTTCTGATGTGTGGAATGTGTACCCAATCTACGACTGGCGCACAGAAGACATTTGGACGTACTTTGGCAAGGCTCAGAGGCCATACAACCGACTTTATGACCGCATGTACCAAGCCGGTCTAAAAATCAGCCAGATGCGCATTTGTGAGCCTTTTGGAGACGAAGCCCGTAAAGGCCTTTGGCTATATCAAGTGGTCGAGCCTGCAATGTGGGCCAAGGTTTGCTTGCGTGTTGCCGGTGCAAATACTGGTGCGCTGTACTGCAACGAAAAAGGCGCGGTATTGGGTAACCATCACATCTCATTGCCTAACGGCCACACCTATGAGAGTTTCGCCAATCACCTGTTAAGCACCATGCCACCGCGCACATCCGAGCATTACAAAAACAAGCTCGCTGTGTACATCAAATGGTGGTCTAAGCGCGGATATGGCGAGGGTATCCCCGACAGTGCAGAGGTGCGCCTAGAAAGCGCCGGTAAAGTCCCAAGCTGGCGCAAGGTCTGCAAAACATTCTTGCGCAATGACTACTGGTGCAAGGGTCTAGGGTTTAGCCCCACAAAGAGCGCCGCATATCAAAAGTATGTGGAATTGTCCAAGCGCCGCCGCAAAGAGTGGAACATTTTTCCAGACGTAAAGGAAACAGCATGAAAACCACCCAAGGCCGCAAACTGATAGCCCTGCTTAAAAAGCGCGGTATGTCTACCCTTGAGCTACAAATGACGGGAATAAGCGTTTGTAGTTGGCGTCGAATTGGGGAACAGCTACGCCCCAACGAAGAACTCACAAAAACCAAGCGATACCCCGATAACGGGCGCTGGTTTTATGTCTATCGGGTAGTGACTAAAAAGGCGTGATCGGTTAAAATGTAGTCATCCCTTGGCGGGGATTTATTTACGGTAGCCCTTTGGGGTGTTTCTGCCTGTACCGTACAGGTCCGCCAACATGCGCAAGCATGAGAGACACGCCAAAGGGCTTTTTTATTGGGCCAACAAATGGCAAGAATTAGGACAATCAAACCTGAGTTTTTTACAAGCGAGGACATAGTGGGCTTGTCTCCACTGGCTCGGCTTTTGTATATCGCTCTATGGTGTGAAGCAGACAGGGAGGGGCGCTTGGTCTGGAAACCTCGGACATTCAAGATGCGCTACTTTCCCGGCGACAAGTGCGATATTGACGCGCTTTGCAATGAGATTTTGGACACTGGCTTAGTCGCTCAGTATGGTGAGTGCTACGCCTACATTCCAACTTTTCACAGTCACCAGCACATCAACCCCAGAGAATCACAAACCCAGCTACCTACACCCGATATTGACGCGATAGTGACGCGTGCCTCACGCGTGAGTGACGCGCAGGGAGGAAGGGAAGGGAAGGGAAAGGAAGGGAAAGGAAAGGAAGGAGTAGAACGCGCTACGCGCCTACAAGCTGATTTTCAAATTCCTGATGACTGGGTAGATTTTTGTCAATCAGAAAGACCAGATTTAAACCCTGCAAAGACATTTGAGGGGTTCAAAGATTACTGGGTTGCAAAGGCTGGCAAAGACGGCGCAAAGCGGGATTGGCTGGCAACATGGCGAAATTGGATAAGAAACCAGCGCGCCCAGTCATCGCCAGTCCAAGGTGCAAAAACTTTCGCAGAGCGTGACCGTGAAGCAGGCATAGCTCGATGGGAAGAAATGACAGGTAGGGTTCACCCTGATAGACAAAAGACGCATCAAGGTCATGTAATCGACGTTACCCCGCCATTTTTGGAGCTTGGACAATGAACGCAGCCGCCGCAGTAGATCACGTTTTTACAGTAATGGGCGCAACCTACGGAGCCGCATGGGATAGATCGCTGGGAACCGCGCCTATCAGTGACGTAAAAACCGCATGGGGCGAAGCCCTGACAGACTTCATGCATTCTGATGACGCTAAACGGGCGATTGTCTGGGGATTGAAGAATCTGCCAGACACCGTACCCAACGCCAGACAGTTTCGCAGCCTATGCCGCAACGCGCCATCAAAAACGCCTGTAATGCTTCCCGCGCCTACGGTTAACCCAGAGATAGCATCCAAGGTGTTGGAGGGCTTAAAAGCCGCGCCAATGGTTCGGGTAGATCACAAGGCATGGGCGCATGTGATTCTGGCAGACCACAAAGCAGGGATGAAGAAATCTCCCGCAGTGGTGCAGATGGCCCGAAACGCTTTGCAAGGGTAAACCCCAATACCCAAAGCAGCCCGTTAAAAGTACAGTGAAGTTTTAGGAGTGAGCATGTTGCATGTTGTTTGTTATTCAGGTGGTCATACGTCTGCCATATGTGCGATTGAAGTAGCTAGGCGTTACGGAAAAGAAAACACCGTTTTGCTAAACCATGACATGCATTTCACGGTTGAACACGCAGACATTAAGCGATTCAAAAAAGAGGTTGCCGAGTACCTTGGATTGCAAGTCACCTATGCAAATCATGCAAACCCCAATTGGGATCAATTTGACGTGTGCGTAGACGCTGGAGCATTTAAAGTTGGAAGTGGTAGCGAGCTATGCACAAGCAGGCTTAAAACTGAGCCATTTGCAGCTTGGTTAAAGGAAAACGCGAAGCAAGGCGAAACAACGTGCCATTATGGGTTTGATGCCAACGAAGCAGCGCGGATACAGCGAAGAACCGGAATCATTGCAAGCATGGGTTATCGGGCAGACTTTCCCGCCGCCCTTTGGGTTGATCGAACCATTCAAAAAACGGAAGAAATAGGAATTGCAAGGCCAAGCACCTATTCAATTTTCAAGCACGGTAATTGTGTTGGATGCCTCAAAGCTGGCTGGCAGCATTGGTATATCGTCTTTTGCACACGCCCTGATATTTGGTTGAAGGGAATTTGGGCAGAGGAAGAAATTGGATATGCAATCCACCATGATGAGGGTGGGCCAGTTTTCTTGCTGGACATGCAGGAGAGGTTTGAAAAGATGAAAGCGGCAGGCGTACCAGCTACTGAAAACGTACCGCATCAAACATGGTGGGCGCAGGCTAGAAAGATTGTCAGAATTCACGAATCATCAATTGCAACTTTGCCTTGTGATTGCCACCAGTCATGAACCACCCCCAAGCAAACAACCTACTAGACGAAGCAAGAGAAGGCGCGGCGCACTCGATTTACTCAATCAGCTACGCGCTTTTCCTGACCGGCGACCTGAGCGAAAACGAACTATCTAGGGTAAACCCTAATTCACAAAATGACCAAGCTAACGATAATTGGACTATCCCTAGCGGTTTACGGACTGTCTAGGCTAATTGGTAGACTTTTAGGAGGTGAGAATGTTACTGAGTGACGAAGAAATTAGCGACCTTTGGGTTACGGAACTAGACGACAGGAAAACCGTGTCCGCATTTGCCCGAGCCATTGAATCGGCGCTGCTGGCGAAGCTAGGGGCGATGGAGCTGCCGGAGCCTGTTGGTTGCTATGCAGATCACAGGCTTACACCAGATGGAACAAAGGAGTTCTACGGCTTCGCCGACAAAAAGTTGACCCCATCAACAATGCTTTACACCGCCGCCCAACTCCAACAAGCCTACGCACAGGGAGCAGCGGCACAGCTTGCACATGAACCTAGCGCCAAGCAGTTTCAAACGCCCGATGGTAAATGGCATTCGTTTTTGGATTCGCAGCACGAAGAACACACCGTAAATGATGGGCGCTGGCCCATTCGTGAACTCTACACACGGAGGGAAGCCAAATGACACAAGAACTGCGAAAGCTGGCTGAGGCTGCAACACAAGGGCCGTGGATAGCTGGGGATGACGAAGATTCCGACTACTACTTGGTTGGGCCGCCATCGTTTGGCACGGTTGTCACAAACCCAGTGGTGCAGCTCCATGCGCTAAACAATGCTGAGTTCATCGCAGCAGCAAACCCCGCCGCAATCCTTGAGCTGATAGACAGGGTGGAGAAGGCTGAGAAAGATGCGGCAAGGCTGGATTGGTTGGAGAAGCACGACAAGCGCTACTACAACTACGACAAGATCAGTTGCATTGTTGGCAGTGGCTTTTCCCACGGATTTATCAGCGAGGGGGTTAACTCCACGCTGCGCGATGCAATCGACGCCGCAATGGAGGCAAGCAAATGACCGACCTAATGAAGCTGGCGACAGACTACGCCCAAGCCTGCTATCACCTAGACCCACATTCCTACGACCCAAAATACGCAGCAGAAGCCAGAGCCGCCCTGCAATCAGCTATTGAGGCGCTGCAAGCAGAGAACGAGCGGCTGATTCAAGAGCAAGCCGCTTGGCGCAGCTTTACAGAAATGGCAAACAACACCGTTTCAAAAGCCGAGGCCGAGCGTGACGCCCTTGCTGCAAAGCTGGTGCCGCTGACGGGTTTACAAGCTGACGAAATCGCACTTGATGTGATGGGGTTTGCTGTTTTGGATAAAGAACAAAAAGAAACGGCATTGATGCTAATTCGTGCCACTGAACGCGCTCACGGAATCCAAGCCAAGGGAGGTTAGCAATGATTACTGTCAAACAGTTGATGGAGAGCACAGTCAAAGCATCTCCAGATGGAAAGCATTGGGAGCCAGCGCTACCTATGCCATACCCACACTGGCGCAACCTTTTGCGAGACGCATGGTCTGTATTTAAGGGTAAAGCAGTAGCCATTCGCCAGACCGAGAAGCAAGACCTGAAGGGAGGCCAGCATGAAGATGCCTGAGCCGGTAGCGTGGACGCTGACCGAAGAACTGTCAAAGCGAGAAACCACCACAAGGGCGCACCTCTGGTTCACCAATCCAGTGAATTGCATGTGGACGCCACTCTACGACAAGCAAGCCCTGGTCGACTTGCTGGAGGCTGCTGCGGTGGAGTGCGAGAGCAGACAAACACCAAACACCGGAAGCGTTGCGATTCTTAACGGAGCAGCCGACGCCATCCGATCTATGAAGGAAAAGCTATGACCACCCGCACAGAATGGGTTGAAGGCTGCGCTGACCGATACATGCAGGCTGGAGGAGCTCCGCGTGAAACTGCACTCCACTTTGCAGAAGCATGCGCAGACCAGCAAGCCGAAATCAATGGAGAAACCATCGCCGCATGGGACTCGCCATCCGACGCAGCCGACGAAGACATGAGCTATTGGAGTGATGACGAATGACCACCAAAGACGAAGCCCTAGCACTGGCGCTGGAGGCGCTGAATAACATAACAAATGTATTTTTAGACACTGAGGGGAACTTTGGATGGCGAGAAAATGATGCAATTGATAAAGCATATCAAACCATCACCGCCATCAAGCAAGCACAGGAGCAAGAGTCAGAGCCGGTGGCGTGGGTTTGGAATCCTGCAAAAGAATCATGGGAGCAAGTTCGTGCTTATGGGCATTGGCAGCAAGGTGCGATTTACGCATTCGGCCCCAATCCACCAGCACCCAAGCAAGCGGAGCCGCAAATCCATTGCCCCGAAAAGCTCAAGAAGGGCGGCTGTCAGTTGCATAACCTGCACTGCGGCTGGCCCAAATGCAATGCACTGCCAACTCCACCGGAGGCGACATGACCGACATCATCAAACTGGCTAGAGAGGCTGGATTTTCAGGAAGCGTTGCAAAGATGTGGGAGCAGCACTTTGAGCGCTTCGCGGAGCTTGTTTT
>Ga0181359_1000080_pt1 | contig 18226 bp, 31 predicted proteins | sample Fa13VDMM15SD_FD_141229 | JGI IMG/M metagenome (GOLD analysis project Ga0181359, IMG submission 141229) | Freshwater viral communities from Lake Michigan, USA - Fa13.VD.MM15.S.D | ecosystem: Environmental > Aquatic > Freshwater > Lake | place: USA: Michigan | collected 2013-09-24 | reverse complement strand
GTTCCCAATATCTACAACATTTAGTGAAAATTTCACCTAAACCATCTATTTCTGATTGTGGATAACCTTGTTCTACTAACCATATTAATACATCATTTTTTCTATCTTCAGGTATAGGTTTAGGAAAGCCATACTTCCAACCTAATGGTGGATCTATAATTGTTGTCATAATCTTATTTATTTATTTCATTTAAGTCATAATAGAAAGAATCTGTATTTGAACTAACCCATCTATCACTTTTAGATTCTACACATTCTAATTCAGTATCTACTTTAAATTCTTTTGGATCAACTGGAAAATCATTAGTTATAAAATTTGAATCTTTCCAATATATTCTATTATTAGGTTGACACATTAAATAACCGTCATCAGCTAGTAATATATGACCACATTTATAATCACTTGGTTCATCTGAATAAGGATTACTAAACCAATCTACTGTAAATAAATAAGTAGCCCAAACAGATGTTTTATCTTTTAAAATAACTTTACATCTCTTTTCTGCTAAATATAAATACTCAACTACACTAACATTTTCTGAAAAACAGTCCCATAGTTGTTTAAAATCAGAAGGTATATCTTTATCAGTTACATATTCAAATAGTTCTGATATAGGAACTCTGCTTCTTAACATACCATAATCTGTCATAATATGAAATGTTAATATTTTACCCGCTACACTTTGTATTGCAAAAGCATAACAATTATCAAATTTGAGTTTATCTTCTTCTTTTTTAGTTAACCAACTTCTTCTTACTTTTAATTTAAGATTTGGTATATTTGTATTTAATACATTTGATTCACTTGTTGTCATATTTTTTTTATTTTAAAGGTTTTTAATATCATCAAAAGATAAACTAACAACTGTACCACCTTGCATCACTTTAGTGAAATATGGATTGTTTTTATCTGTCCATCCACTAATCTGAGCATATAATCCAATTTTATTTTTCCATACTCTTACAGTTTTTAAACCTGTTGTTGCGATGTACGCTTTGAAATCTTTAAGTAATTGACTTTCTTTAACCATATTTTATTATTTTTTATTTATGTGAATGTACGATTAATGTCTTGGGTAACCAAACTTACTCGTGTCTATTATCCTCTATTTCTTCTAATATTTCATCTATTTCCCCTGAATCAACTGTGTTTTTCATTAATAGAAGTAAACGTTCACGATATCTTTCATCTCTATCGTTACTTGATTCTTTACTCATGTTTTCAATACAATCGATCAAATCATTGTATGTGTTCTCAAATCGGCAATAACTCATATTCATATTATTTATTTTTATTTAGTTAAATATACGATTAGTATTTTAGGTAGCCAAACTTAATTATGTTTATTGTCAGGGAGAATTATATATAATAACATTCCTATGATTATGATTATAGCATTATAAAACCAGTTATATATCATAAACATCATGATATTCTCTTGTAATATACCTTCAGTAACAAATGATAATATAAATAAAAATAGCAAATATAAAAAATTTAATACCATTGCTATTAATGGAGCGTCATCTTCCTTTAATCGAGATGAAGGAATTATTTTAAACCAACCGGCCCATGCTATATACATAAATATTGTTACAATAAAAATGTAAATCAATGTTGCTAATGATTCTAATATGCCTTTAAATAATTTCATTTTTTATTAATTTAATAGTTTTTAATTTAATAACTAAATAAATGAAGGAGCAAAAGCTCCTTCAAATACTTAATTAACTTTTAAGCCAAAATACGTTCACGATTAGTCATACGACGTCTACTAATGTTATACATTTCATTAGCAATAACTTGTGGTACTGAACGAGTACCATTCATTACATTTGTAACGTGAGATAAAGAATACCCTGTGTTTTCAGCGATGCGGGTTGCGTCACCTTGTCTTTTACGAGCTGTAAAGAAAGACAATTTAGCTGTTCGATTTAACTTGTTCATAATATAACTGTTTAATTTTTTTTATTTAGGACAATAACAACTGACTTTCATTTTTTGTGCCCAATCATTGAAATCAAAATATTGGTCAGGTACTATTGTTTTGAAATTTACATTTTGTTCTAAGATAGATGGAATATCTCGTTTTGGTGATAATCCAATCCATTTTTTAATTAAATTTGAAATTGTTTCTTTTTTCATGTTTTTTAATTTTATCATTATTATGTAAATATAAGTAAATAATTTTGGATAACCAAATTTATTTTAACCATTCATCTGTTTGTTGTTGTTTTAATATTTGTTCTATTTCATTTTGAACATATTCATCTAAATTATGTGGCACATCCATATTATTAGCAAGTTGGATATTATTATTTTGTCCACTCACATATGCTTTTTTTATAATGTGTTTTAATTCTGTTTTAGATAAAGTAATATAGTTCATATGTTAATAGCAAATATTTAATATAAAATAATAAAGTAATCCTAAGGTAGTGATGGATAATACTGAACCAATGAATTCTAATTTATTTGAATTCCATTTCCATTTAAGTGTTTGAATCATATCTTTCATAATTTTTATTTTTATTCTTATAAATATAATATCTAATTTTAGGGTAGCCAAATTATTTTTTATTTACAATCCATCTCTATCAATGTTTATAACTTTCGGAAATCTAGGTTGTCCGTCTGGTGTTAGGTTGAAGTATTTAACTGTTGCTTCCTTACCTATTAATTCATTTCTGCGCATCCATATTTCTTCCAAGTATTGATGGTTTCCATTTATTGAACTTTCAAATCCATCAAATATCAATGCTCCTGCTTTTCCTTCTAATTTACCTATACCTTCTTTAACACCTAAAATAGTGTATTCTTTATCAACAAATGATTTATGTTTAAGTAAATATTTAGATCGTTTATTTTCATATTTATTATCTAAACGAACCATTTGACCTTCATAACCATCATTAACATATTTTCCATATAACTCCATTAATTCAGATTCTGTTTTAACAAAATCAGTTAATACAACAACACAACATTCAGGTAAATTTATCTTATTTAATTCCTCCATCCTAATTGAAAAATTAGCATTATGTGAAGGTAAATCATAAATGTGATATTGAATCGCTTTAGCTGATTCTAATAAGTCATATTCTGTTGGTTTTGTTTTCTTAACTAATGAACAAATGGCATTAAAATCATTTGCAAATTTATCAGCATATAATTCCCCATCAAAAATTAAATTAGGATCAACTTCAAATAAATGTTTCATTGATTCAAATATATGAGGCGCTGATATTATTTTCTTACCAGTACGAGACCACATTCCATCTACTCTGACAATACAACGAATACCATCTAATTTTGGTTGGGAATAAAGAGGATATTCTACTTTTTCTTTAGTATAGTCTTTAGCGAGCATTGGTTCAAAGAATACTTTATTATCAATTTGATTAATATCTTCAAATGAACCCGTCTCCATTTTCTTACGATGTATGGCTGTTGCTTCTTTAAGTGCTTGTTCTTCTGCTGTACAGTAAGATTTAGCATCACATGTTGTCCATTCAGACGTAGTTAGTTTCATTCCATCAAATCCACTAATTGTTCTGTATTTGTTTTGATTAATTTCAATTTCCCAAGTACATACCTTTCCAGTAGTGGACCTTGAGTAAAGTTTCGATAATTTCATAACCTTTATTCTTATTTATCTAAATGTACGAATAATATTTAGATAAACCAAACTTATTTAGTTTTTTTCTTGCTTGTTGGAGTATTGTTGCTTTTTAATTGATTGATTGCATTTACTATATTCTGACAATCTTCATATCTTTCTTGTTCAATGAAAAATTTTAAATTTTCCTCTAAAGTTTCAATAAAAAATTTCTTCTCTAAAGTCAAATCCAATGTAGTATTATTTTCTAAAACATTTATTGAAATTATATGAACATGTTTTTTCTTAGTATTTACATTATTCAATATAGTTTTAATTATTGACTCAGAGATCCTAAAATCCTTATTATCTATCATAGTTTGAAATTCCTCAATATTATTTACGTTCAGTTCTAGAGCCATTTTAGAATAATTTTAAAAATTTTAAACTTGTTTCTTTTTCTTTTAATTTAGAAAACTTTTCATCATTATTTAGTATTTTACTAGCTATTTTTTCTAAATGTTTTGCTTTTTGAGATTCATAATCTCTTATTATTTCCTGATGTTTTTTAGTCTTCTTCATGTCACTGATAAATATTTGTAAATTATTCAGATTTGCGTTCTTTATTCCTAGACACTAAATCATATGGGTCATTTTCTACTTTAATATCATACAACCCTAATTCTTCAAGACGTTTTTGAGTATAATCATCTACCTCCCAAGTTGGTAAATTTTCTCTTGTTGGTAAATGATCTTCCATTTTTTCTATTTGTTTCTCATCAAATACATTTTTATGGTAAAGAAAATAACAATTGTAACATAATAACTGAATGTTGCTTGGTTCCCAATGTTTTTTGTTATTGTCTTTGAAATGTAGTATAAGAGGCATTTTATAGTCCATCAATCTACGTTCATGAAAACCACAGGTACTACATTCTTCTTTTAAATAACCTTGTTGAATCATTCTATGTTTAATTTTCTGAGGATTAAACGGTGATGGATCTTCAGTTCCATCTATGATTTTTTGTATACATGGTTCTTTTCTTCCCCAAGGTGTATTACTTAAAAATTTAGGTATTCCTTTACCAGACTGATTTTTATGTTGATCAAATAGATTGGAATAATTTTCATCAGTAGCCTCATAAAATTTAGCCCATTTCTTATAATGAATATAGCTACAATTGATATATCTAGCAGCGCTACGATTCGATTTCGTTTGACTCATAGCCGCCAATATATCTTGTTTACTTAGTGGGCGAGGTTTAGGCATAATTTACATATTAGGAATATCTAATCCTGACGACATACGTTTTTTAAATTTATTTTCTTCTTCAACATACTTAACATATTCTTCATGGTCTAAAACTACAGTTTCAGTATAAGTATGATCACCTTTTCCACGTTGTACTATAACTGGTTTTTTAGTTTGTACATCAGAACAATTAACACACGTATGTGTATTAGGTAAAATTTTTAATCTAGCTTCGGGAATTTGTACTCCACATTTACAATATTTAATTAACTCACTCATAATTTTGTTTTAATAATTTATCTATAAACTTCCATAGGTCTGTTGGGTTTTTAATTTTTATTTCGATTGATGGTTTTTCTTCTTCTTCATATATTAAAGGGTATACTTTTCCATTTTCGTCAACCCTATCATATAAATACCAAATCATTATCTCAGTTACTACTTCACCATATTTAAGTAAAAATAAATTCTCAATTATTTTAATGAAATATTCTTCATACGAATAAATATCAATGTTAAAGTCTTTATACAAAATATCTGAGCGTTGAAGGCAATGTTCTAATAGTGTTACAGTCTCAATAAATACTTCTTTCTCTTTTTTTACTCTCGATGTCTTAGATTCTTCTAATTTAAGACGCTGGCCAAAATTTTTTATATCCATTATCTTAATTTTTTAACTCCGTATATTTTTAAAAATGATTTCAAATCTAATTGTTTTTTAGCTGCGAAGTATTCAGCTGCGTTTAATCGTGATGTATTAATCAAACGATTAATTATCTCTTGGTTTGGGTCTAATTTACTGTAAAATCCGTATAACATAATTTTTATTTTAGTCTGTAAACATATATTGTATCTACTTTATTATCTTTTATTTTTAATTCTATTGTTGGGGTTAATGGTTTATCTGAGTGGATAATAGCAGTATTATTATCTAGTAAGTAAATTCCATAAATACAAAATCCTGTAAATATGATAAATCCAATAGTTTCTTTAAGTATTTCTTTCATAATTTTTATTTGTTTAAATATACTAAATCATTTTGGTATTCCCAAACATTTTGGTTTTTCTGATACCACACTTTGTAAACGAGTGCCTAAGCCACCGGCTAGTATAATACAATCTAACGGCATGTTTTAAAAATATAAGTTCTCAACCATTTCACAAATAATGTGTCCTACCATGATGTGTGATTCTTGAATACGAGGGATATCGTTACTAGGTACATTGATTAAATAATCACTGTAATTTTTCATTTCGCCACCGGTTTCTCCAGTAAAACCAACGGTTATCATGCCTTTTAATTTTGCCATTTTAAAAGCCTCAATAATATTTTTAGAGTTTCCACTGGTTGATAATCCAACAATTACATCACCCTTACGACCAATACCTTTTATCATTCTTGAATAAATTACATCATAACTATAATCATTAGCAACGGCTGTTAAATAGGATGTATTGCAATGTAATGCTTCTGCAGGTAAAGCATCTCTGTCTTTATAAAATCGACCACTAAACTCAGCTGCTAAATGTTGCGCATCGGCGGCACTACCTCCATTTCCACAAAATAAAACTTTATTGCCATTTTTAAATGCATCGGTGATAACAAGACTACATTCTTTAATGGTATGAATACGATCTTCATTTGCCAACAATAATTGCTTGGTATCTATTGAAGCTTGAATAATTGATTTAATTTTTTCTATCATAATAATATTCTTGTGTGTAAATATACTAAATCATTTCGTATTCAATTTCAGTATCAGCTAATCCCCAACTATCATCGTTTTGTGATTCAGTAAAATATTCTACCCATTTCCAAGGATCGTTATAAGTTGGTGGTGGTGTGTTTTTCGATATTTCATGAATATTTTCAGTATTACCCCCCTGTGGTAATATATTTTTATGGGACATGTGATATATAGGAGTATCAAATAATGCTTTTATCTTATATCCATTTAAAACTGCTTTTTTCTGCACATTTGTATCTATGAAACAATTATAAAACATATTTTCTTCATATCCTTTAACATCCCACCATATTTTACGAGGTGCTAATTGAAAATCACCACAACAATTAATCAAACTATATTCATCACTAGGAGTTACTTTAGCTGGGTAATGTCTAGGTTTAGTTATTTGTTTTAAATATTCTCTATATTCTTGAAGATTATTGATATTCTTTAATATCTCTAAATATTCTATTTCTCTTCTACTGATAGTATAAAATGTATCTTTATCACTATTATCAATAATATTATGTAATTCTTCTTTATTAGGGGGAATATTATCTGTTGTAGTAGATACAACCCAATCAGCATCTGTTCTTCTTAAAGCTAAATTAAATGAAATAGGCCCAAAACATTTAGGTAAATTAGGTATATTATCAGCATACATCTGATGAACAGATGGGGGGATAATAAAATGTTTAATTCGTCCTGTTTTAGGAATTAAATCCATTACATCATATAATAAACTATGAGTGGGAGAGTTCCAATCTACATAATTTACTTCATCAAAAGTGTCTAATAAAGTATTTAAATGTATGGCGACTCTTTCTTTTTCTTTATACCCATCATTTCTACTAAATGTTATTACTGATGTTTTCATTATTATTTAATTGTATTTATTTGTGAATTTATTTCTAATGATTTTAATATATTTTTTACTTTTTCAAATCCAATTTTGCAATTTTCTTTCCAATTACCACCATCACCACTATCTGATACCCATTTATATGAGGTAAATTTAATATTAAAACGTTTGCATACTTTAGCAATTGCAAAACATTCCATATCAAATATATTACATTTATTTATCATTTCCAAATAATTTTCTGAATATTTATTTATTTGGTTATGGTCATAAAAATAATCTGTTGTAAAGCAACTTGTAAAGTATAAAGGATTTAAAATTATTTCACTCGCATCATCTTCAAATGGTGTTTTACCATAATCTGTTAATGGAGTGGCGTCTATATCTTGGAATACTTTACCTACTTTAACTATTTCTCCTACAGGTAATAATAATGAACCACAAGAACCAACATTGATAATTTCATTATATCCTTGATTAAATGCTTTACAAGCGGCTATGGTCGCATTTACTTTTCCAACTCCACTAAATATAACAGGATATCCTAATATTTCATCTTGCATTTCCACTTCATCAGGAACTGCTACTATAAACACTCTATTCATATTGTATTAAACTTTTAACATCTGTCGATCCATGTAAATATTTTAAATCAATTAAAACTAATTTACCTACAACAGTATAACCTGCTTTTTCACATAATTTTTCAACAGCTTCCATAGTTCCACCAGTAGCATATACATCATCAACAATAACTACCTTCCCTACTCCAGGATGAATTTCTAATGTATCCTCTCCATATTCCAAAGAATATGTTTCATTAACAACAGGTGGTGGTAATTTTCCTTTTTTTCGACACATTATCATTCCTTTATCTGTTTGGACTGATAAAGCTGAAGCAAATATAAATCCTCTTGAGTCAATTCCTACCCAATAATCAGGTAAAGATACGTGTAAAGACATTTCTTTAATAAGTCTTGGAAAATACGGAGATTTAAGTAAAGGAGAAATATCTCTAAATATAACGCCTTTAGTTGGAAAATCAATTACATCAGTGATGTATTTATCTTTAATATAGTTTTTTACATTTAGTATCATAAAAGTTTTGAATTTAAATCACGTGTGGATAAAATTGGATTAGAAATAGGCCAATAAATATTAATTTTAGGATCATTCCAATTTAAACTAAATTGATCTTTTACATCTGGATATTCTCCTGGATATGACCATTTATAGAAAAACGTCGCTTCTTGGCTTAGAACTAAATGTCCATTAGCAAACATAGGAGGGATTAAAACTTGTTTTTTATTATTTGATGTTAATATAATTGAATCCCATTTTAAATAGTTAAGAGACTCAGGCCTATTATCTACCACTACTAAATAAATCTCACCACCTAAACATGTAATTAATTTCCATGCTTTGTCATCACCGTGTAATCCTCTCAAAACGTGTTGTCTAGATACTGCTACTTTATCATGATTAAAAATTAATTTATGTTCATCCTGGTTAAATAAAGTATATAATTCTCCTCTATAATCTTCAAATGATGAAGGCTGGTATATTTTTACTTCGTTAAATATCATATGTTATTTAATGTTTCAATTAATACGTCAATTTTTTCTTGTTCTAATACCGGGTAATTACCTACGTACCAACTAAAATGATGAATATGGTCGGTATTTTTAAATTCATCTAAATTAATATTATAATTTTTCTTAAAATAAGGTTGACGTAATTGATTTCCTCCACCTGATAGTCCTCTTCTAAATTCAATGCCCTTTTCTTTTAATATTGATTCTATCCTATCTCTTAATTCAAATGAACCTTCTTTTAATACTACTATAAAAGCATAATTACATTGGCCTTCCATTTCAATGTCAGTATGGTACTTATTAGAATCTAAACGCTCCATAAAATATTTAAAATTATTTATTCTATGAATATTATTTAAATCTAATTTTTTAATTTGAGATAAACCAATAACGGCATTTAATTCAGTACTTCTAAAATTATGTGCTGGATGTAGGAATATAAAATCTTTATTTAAATCCGGGTTTTCATCGATAATAGTTTGTTTAAATTTTTCATCTGTTATTTCCCTAGTCATACCATGTGAACGTAATGCTCTACAAACTTGATAAAAATGTTCATCATTAGTGCAAATCATTCCACCTTCAATTGTTGACATATGGTGAGCAAAATAAAAACTAAAGTTAGAAGCAAATCCAATTGAACCTACTTTTTGTCCTTTAAATGTAGTACCATGAGATTCACAAACATCTTCAATTAATAATATATCTTTATCTTTACATAATTGAATTAGTTCATCAGATAATGCATTAATACCTAATACGTGAGTTAAGAATATTGCTTTAGTTTTTGGAGTTATAACTTGTTTTAATTTTTCAATATCAAATGAAAAATTCTTTAAATTGATATCACAGAATACTGGTTTAAAACCACTAAATATAACTGATGATATATCGGATATCCATGTTAATGGTGGGACTATAATTTCTCCATCTCCGTGAATGTAATTTAAAGCTAACATAGTTAATTCATTAGCTGATGCTCCTGAGTTTAGCATTAGGTTGTATTTTGTTCCTAGCCATTGTCCCCATGCATTTTCAAATTCAACCACTTTAGGTCCGTTTGTTAATTTTGGAATTTGGTCTTGACTTAAAAAGTCGATTAGTGATTGAATATCTTCCTTATCGATATTATCACTCATTAAAGGTAAATAAAATTTATTCATATATCGTTGTTACTCCTGTTTTATCAATTTTAAAATCTAATACACTTTCTTTATATTTTTCTATTATATTCTTTTTAACTATTGGGTTACATATTGCTAATACGAATCCACATCCACCACTACCTAATAATTTAGCTCCATAAGCTCCCATATTTATTACATCATCAATGATAACTTTTATCTTACCATTTGATATATAAGGTGAGATCTTTTCTTTGCTTAACCAACTTTCATATACTAATTCTCCAATACCTTTTAAATCTTCACACTCAAATAATTTATATGATTGTTTAGCAGTTTCTAGTATTTGATATTTATTATTAATATCATCCTCATGAGACTTAGCTATAATATTATTATCTCTTTGTGCTTCAGTATAAATTAGAACCATCGAATCTTGTAAAGTCTGTTCAAATTCTTCTGTAATTGGGAGAGGTTTAATATAATAACTTCCATCTTTCTTTATTTCAATAGATGAAAATCCTTTAGCAAATGGCCATATTTGATCCTGGATGCCTCCACTTTCCTTTAAAATTTCTCTTTCAATTTTAATAGCAGAGTCAATAATATCTTTTTTATTAATGTTTTCTTCTTTGATTTTTTTTATTAAATAAGATAATGCTATACAATATGAAGAAGATCCTCCTAATCCTGTTCTAGAAGGAATATCAGATGTTGAGGATAATTCTATAGGTCTATCTATATTATGATATTTTAGTGTTTCTCTAATTAACGGATTTTTAAAATCATTTATTGAGTCAACTAATTCATATTTAGAATAAGTACATAGATATTGATTAGATAATATTTTAGGTCTATTTCTCATTGATATATAACAATATTTATTAATAGGAGTACCTATCATAAAAGATCCATATTTTTCATAAAATCCTTTATAATCTGTTGATCCACCAAATAATGATATTCTAAAGGGGGCTTTTACTGTAATCATAATTTATTTTTCTCCATAATAATCACCCCATTCTACTAAAATAGTAGGGCGATTATCTGTTCTTTCGTAAGCGTATTTAAATGATTCAAATATTTGGTGAGGTTCATCTAACCTAATAATATCAACCCAGTCGCACATTGCCTTAAATCCTGATGTGAAATCAGCTATATGTTGGTGTTGTGGATGAAGAGGGCGTTGAGCTCCAATAGAAGTTCTAATAATTACTTTAGGTGTATATCCACCATCAGACATAATTTTAATTTTATCTAAATGATTAATTACTTGATTAGCTGCTAATAGTAAAAAATTCCATCTTGGATATATTGAAATAGGTATAGTACCATTTAATGCCATTCCTATAGTCATACCCATTTGCATATCTTCATTTACAGGCATTTCAAGTAATTTATTTTTATTTACATCTTTAAGAGTATTAGTCATTGCTGTACCAGCGTATTCTACTGCTTGTCCTAAGAATAATGTATCTGATTTTTCATTTAACCAGTCCATTGATCGTTTTAATTCGTCAAAGTATTTCATATTTTTAAAATTGAATTCGTTTACCTGCCCCAGCATGTGGGTATTTTGTTTCATATTGATAGTAAATTATTTTTCTTGTTTCTTTAGCAAAAAATAATTCATCTACATTCCATGTCTTTTTTGTTTCTGTACAAACTGATTTTCCATTATCTTCAATAACATATGTGATGGGTAAATCAAAATTAACAGCGTATTTCCAATTCTCAAAAAAAGTACCTGTTTCAGATGTCATATCACCTACAAAACACCAAACATGATTAGTACCTCCCTTACGTTTAATATCTAACGCTACACCAGTTGCAATAGGAATATTACCTGTTACTATAGCAGATGAATAAATATTATATTCAGGATAACATAAAGTAATTGATTTGCCATCTAAAATATCTTGTTTAACTTGTTCGGGTGGTACACCTTTAAGCAAACACTGATAATGAGATCTCCAGGTACAAAATATCCAGTCTTCTGGTTGTACTTGTTTAAATATATTAATCATTTGGTCTTCATTTCCATAATATAAATGAACTGGGGCTTTAATCATAGCATTATTAAAACAGTCTGCTATATCTTCTTCAAATGATATTAATTGTTCTTTTTTTAAGGTTTCCATAAAAATTTTTTTCTTTTATCTATTATTGTTTTAAAATTTACCATCCATGGGTCATAAGATGATCCATCTGTATTATGTACTTTATTTTGAATATGTTTATCTTGTACTTTTTTAGAAATTTCATCTTGTTCCATCCTTTTGTTATGCATGCTATAATGTTTAATTCCTATAATTTCAATAGCATCTATAATATCAAATTTGTTTGAATTTTTTACAAAATTAAATAAACATGTATCTCCACCCCATGTTGGTATTTCTTTAGGATAAAATTCACCTAAATCTTTACAATAATTAGAAGAAAGTATAGGAAAACAACAACTTTCGTCACCATATGGATTTAATATTTCTCCTTTTTCATTCCAATGGGTATCGTCATTTATTTTGAAGTAAAAATATCTTTTATTTTCTTCTATTTCAGGAAAAATTTCTGAGTAGGAGTGAGACAAAGCTTGATGTAAATTATCATCCCAATTATCTGTACTTACTTCACAATCATTTCCTAATATCCAAGTAAAATAAGAATCAGAAGCTAATTTTAAACCTAAATCATAATAATCATTAGGTAAATCTAATTCTTCTTTTTGTTTTCTACTTATGAATTTAAAATCATATGTGATTTGAGAAGACATCTCATGAAATAAATTCAGTGTTTCTTTATCATCATGATCACAAATAGAAATAACTTCAATCCAATCTTTATTATAAGTTTTTTCTTCTATTGATAATAATAATTTTTTAACACTAAATCATATCTTCCTCGTGATGGGAATATAATTGTAACTAATTTTTCTTTGTTCATTGTAACTAATTTTTCTTTATCCATAATATATAATATAATTAAAAAAGTTTAATTTTCCAAATTTTTAATAAAAAGCTCTAAATAAGTATTCATTATGAAGAGTATTAGGTATATTAGAAAATATATTTTCTTTAGATGATTTAAAATTATCATTACCATCATGGTAATGCATAGCATTGATATTTAGTCCATATCTCCACCAACATACTAATCTTGACCCTTGTTGTAAAGGTTGACCACGATGTATAGCAAAGGTATCTGCTAAAATCACTGTACCTGCTTTACCTGTTATAACAATTGATTTATCAGATTCAGAACCATCTTGAGTTCCGGGATAGAAAACATGAGGACCTGTTGTTTCATCTACATCAGTTAAATAAATAAATAATGCTAAAAATCTAAAATCATCATGATCTCTATGATTATTTTGAGTTCCGTATATTTGTCCTTTATATATATGCCACCATGAATTTAATGAATATAATGTTGGAAAACATCCTAAATATGATTGAGCTAAAGATAACAAATAAGGATCAACTATTTTATTTAAAATTATTGGTTCATTTAATAAAGCAGTTGGGGGATAACTTAATGTATTAAATTCATATTCTGGGGTTAGTTTCCTTAGAATTTTATCACTATATTTGGGAACATGAGTATTATATCCTTCTTGCTCGGTTAGTTGATTTTTTATATGTTCAACTTCATCTTGAGATAAAAAATTATCAAAAATTACATACCCATCTGTTTTTAATTTTATTTCATCTTCAATTTTGTGTGTAGAAGAAATTTTAGGTATATATTGATTTATTTCATTAGGAATATCAATAACCATTTTATTTCTTAAGTCTACATTCATGTAATCATGAATACCAAAATGTTTAAACATTTCATCAATTGGATTTCTCATTTATATTATATTTTTTAGATAATCTATTAAAGAATTTTCATCATTTATATATTGTAAGGGTGAGTTAGTGTATTCCCAAAATGGAAGATGAGTTTTTAAATTATACCCTACTACTGCTCTAGGTTTATATCTATTAGTGTCAGTAAAAGTAACAAAATAAGGACCACTACCTTTACCTAAAATAACATCACATTTATTACTTAGATTAGATAATTCAATTAAATTTAAATGACTACAGTTTATAACATTTGATAGATTAGATTGTGGGTCAGCGTTAGTGTAGAAAAATAAATCAGGGAATAAAGTGCCTAATTTATTCATATCATAATTGAATTCACTATGACCACTTCTACATTTTGAATTTTCTACCCAAACCATTTTAGAATGCATAGGTACATCTAATTTAATATAAGGAAACTTAATTCCAGGAACAGTATTACTAATTAAATTAATTGGAATATTATTCTCTTTACATTTTCTATTAAAAACCTCTACTTGATTCTTCCAGTTATGAGCGTGAGTATCTATATATTGACCTAACCAAGTATATATATTAGTATACCCTTCAGGACACATATATCCAAGATCATCTACAACATTTGATCCAAACCCAAATGGGGTTCCATGTATATCTCTATCATTATTAGGATGTATCATTAATGTTTTTATAGGAGTTTTTTCAAATAAATAAGCATGATTATTATAACATCCCACTGCTATTTCAACATCATTTATTTGATTATATATCTCCCAAATTAATGGAATTGTAGTGATAATATCTCCATTATGCCAATTGTTCCAAAGATATAATTTATGAGTCATGATTAATACCCTGAGGATTTAAATTTTTTAAATATTGTTATTCTACGTGTCCCAGCTATTACCTCAGAATATAGTTGATCTAAAGCGTTTTCTAGAAAATTTATTTGCTTATAAAAGTCTTCTGCTCTAGGATCATTATTTTCTTTTAAGTGTATATATTTAATATAATCATTTATTAATCTATCAAATATACTTCCAAATCCTTCACTGTTATATAAGCCAGAATTTTTTTGAAGTGAATAAAAAAACTCATCTATTGTTTCCATACAAGCATTTCTATATTTATTATGTTCTAGTCCGCCATCATAAACAAATTGAATATTATTTTTATTTGTATCTTGATATCCTTCAATAAAATGCCAGCCACAATAGTCATGAAATGCTAATTTTTTTATTACACCCGTAATGTCTTTTGTATCTAAAGTTACATCATATTCAAACCATTTTAAATCTTTAGAATGCCATGAATCAATAGTAGTTTTAATTTCTTGGATTATTTCTTGTATTTGCATCATAATAATTCTTTTTTAACATATAACGCGTCTCCTTGATTTTGATTATGAGGCGACTCTTTATGATAATATAATCCATATCCTAATGATTCACACAGTTTAGTCATATCATCAAATAACATAGTATTAAAATATATCTCAAAATAACTAACTTCCATCCAAATACAATCAATATATTTTAAAGTATTTGGAGCTCCTAACAAAACTAAATGTTCAGCACCTTGAACATCCATATACAGATAGTTATAATTTTTAGGATCTAATGCATTGTTCTCTTCAAAATAAGAATCTAATGTAGTTGAACGCATTGTAACTTTTCTATCATGATTATTCCAATGGTGAAATGCTGGCCTTTCAGGGTTTAAATCAAACATTGAGCTATTACCTGATGCTTGGCCTATAAAAAAATCAATTTCCCCCACTTTATCTGATATTACATAATCAGATATTATAGCATTAATGTTAGAGTAGTTTGAAATTTTATTATAACATTCATTTCTAGCCTCATTTACTGGTTCGAAGCATAATATATTATTAGTGTGTTGCAAAAACATTGGTATTTCTCCACCATCATTTGCTCCAACCTGGATTATTCCGTTAATATTGATATTATTAGGTATTATCATATTTTTGATTGTTTATTATTTTTCTTTTTAATTTTACTTTGAGCATATCTATAATATTATCAACTGCCACTTGTCCAAACTTATTTTTTATTTTTTCTAAAAATGGAGGATATGAGTGATATTCATCAAACGCATTGTCTCTAAATTTTAATACTTCGGCAGGAGATAATGTTTCTGTTGGTAAAGGTAACGTATCATATCCATGAAATGAATAACCTTCATAAGTATCAGGCAATGGAATACCATTTAATACTGCGTCTTTGTATAACTTACTACCAGGTAAAGCCATTGTTGCATATGCATTCCATCCGAATGTACATAATTCTTTTGATAAATCCAAAGTTTTTTGCATACTTTCTTTAGTATCTCCGGGAAGTCCAAAAATATAATTTGCCATTACTTCAATATCAGCTGCATGTACTTGTTCAATTACTTTATCGATATCTACATCTTCAAATTTACCTTTAGATACTTCTAAACGAACTGATTTATCACCACTCTCAATACCTAATGCTAGCCATTTAATACCTGCTTCTCTAACTAATGAAAGTAATTCAGGACGTTTAACTGTATCTATTCTTGAGTAGGCCCACATTCTAAGAAATTTACCATATCCTCTATCTCTTAGCATTTCACAAAGAGGAACATAATATTTTCTATTTAATAGAAACATTTCATCTGTAATCTTAATAGTATGAACTCCTAATTCAACCAATTTATCAAATTCTTTAATAATAAATTCTGGTGACCAATAGCGCATATTACTATAATTTCCAGCTACTCCTATTTCTTCTTCATCATTTCTATTTAATATATTAATCATACAGAAATCACACCCAAACTGGCATCCTAATGATGTTTGAATAGCGGCATATGGTGATCTTTTATTTTGATCATATTCAGCATGCCACATAGGAGCTCTATATAAATCAAGTGGTTTTTCTTTCATTGGAAGTAAATCCCAAGCGTATCCTGGAAGGTCAACATCCATTAATTCATTAGGTACTACTCTTTCTGCTGGGTTGATCTTAGGGATTCCATTTTTTCTCCAAACAATTCCTTTAATATGATCTAAATTATTAATATTAATTGTTTTTTCAGCTAATATGTTTCTTAAAGCATATACTCCTTCATTAGTAAATGCAAAATCAATAGATAGTTCTTCTTTTAATGCTTTAACAGGAACGGCTTGCACATATGAACCAATATAACTAATAGGAATATTTACACCTATATCTTTAAGATAATTAGATAAGTAAATAGCTCCACTCATATTCACTGTGCCTGAATTTACATTTTGTCCATAAACTACAAAGCATATTAGACGAGGGTTAATATTTTTAATTCGTTCAGCTACAATTTCTTTATTTAATTGTTCAGCATTAGCATCAATAAGTGACACTGTATATCCTGCTGACCTACATGATTGAGCTAAAAGCAAAGCCCAAGTTGGTGGTTCAATAGCAGCATATTTATTTGCTAGATCTTGATAAATACCATTAGAATTTCCTGGTGATATAAATAATACGTCTATCATAAGTTTGTAAAATCTTTATTTTTAAATTTGTTAATTAATTGATATCCTTTAATTAATTCTTGAATACCATCTTCTAACGAAAATGTAGGTAACCATCCTTGAGATTCCAACTTTTCATTAGAAACTCTATAATTTCTTTGATCAAAATCTTTTTTAAATTCATTTTGAACAATTACTAAATCAGGAATATATTTTTGGATAATTTGAGTTAATTCTAGTTTAGTGCAATTGGCTGATGATAAACCAACATTAAATGCATTATTATTACATTTATTATAATTTTCAATCATGAATAAGAAAACATTCGCTACATCTCTCACATGAATATAATTACGAATAAAATGTGATTCAAATAATACTAGATATTTATCTACTATTGATTTGTAAACAAAGTCATTAACTAATAAATCCATTCGCATCCTATATGACATACCAAACACAGTTGCTAATCGTAAAGTTATACCATTACCTGATTCTAGCACTGTTTTTTCAGCGTCGCATTTTGTTTGAGCGTATAATGATAGTGGTTTAAATAAACTATCTTCTGTTATTATTTCTGATGATGAACCATATTGACTATTAGTATTTGGAACTAATAACATTTGATCTTTAGTAATCCATTTAGTAATATTTTTTACTTGTAAATAATTAACTTTAACTGTTAATTCAGGATTAGCTTCACAAGCTGGCATTCCTACAATTGCTGCTAATGGGATT
>Ga0181359_1000078_pt1 | contig 18423 bp, 40 predicted proteins | sample Fa13VDMM15SD_FD_141229 | JGI IMG/M metagenome (GOLD analysis project Ga0181359, IMG submission 141229) | Freshwater viral communities from Lake Michigan, USA - Fa13.VD.MM15.S.D | ecosystem: Environmental > Aquatic > Freshwater > Lake | place: USA: Michigan | collected 2013-09-24 | reverse complement strand
AGCCGGACAAATTACCAGCCCTACAAATTACCGGCTCCAGATAAATATTTGGACAGGGGGGTGCTATAGATCCGGCTGGGGGGTTTGTCCGGGGGTTTGGGTTACCAAGATTTTAAAGTAAATTTGCATATATGACAAAAATCAGTATACAAAGTTCGAACGGCGGCACACCACTAGCCGCAGGAAATTTGAAAATTAAAAACGGATTACCTATAAGTTCTACGTTACAAATAGTTAGCGACGAATCTGGTAACGATAGTGTACTTAAAATTTCTACTATTGACGTTACCAATAACGGTGGCGGATCATTAGCAAGTAATACGGCATTCGGACAAAGTGCTTTAGATAGCAATACTACGGGGGTAGATAACGCTGCTTTTGGTTTGTCTGCATTAACTGCAAATTTAACTGGTGATTCAAATACTGCTTTTGGTCACGAAGCAGCATTTAATACTACAGCTTCAAATAATACTGCCATCGGAAGACACGCTTTAAGAGCAAATTCAACAGGGTTTCAAAATACTGCTGTTGGTAGTTCTGCGTTGAGATTAAATACGGGAACGGCTAATGCGGCAGTAGGTTTTCGTGCATTACAAAATAATGATTCAGGCGGTCAAAATACGGCAGTAGGTGCAGATTGTTTAGGCAGTATTACGTCTGGAGTAAATAATACAGCTATTGGATTTAGTACGGGTGGTGGTCTTACAACAGGATCTAGAAATACAATAATAGGAGCAAACGTATCAGGATTAAGTGCTTCACTTTCAGACAACATTATAATCGCAGATGGGAATGGTTCTGTAAGAATTCAAACCAACAGCTCCGGTAATACGTCTTTACTTGGTAATGTATTAACGAATTTTATCCCAAGCATTCAAACGAGTGCTATAAACCTTACCATAAATTCAGCGAATCAAGATACTTTTTGTGGTGCTGTGTTAGAAGTTACAGGAGCTTTGACTATTACCTTTGATGCGTCTATTAGAAACGGATTTAGCGTATCGGTTATACAAGAATCTGCAAATAGTACAACATTTGCAACTACAGGAGCGTTAACACTTCGTAATAGACAAGGTCATACCAAAACATTTGGTCAATGGTCAACAGTTACATTATATAAGTCTGGTAGCGATTTAGTTTTAGCAGGAGATACTACTACCTAATATGTTCAATATACCTAGTTTTTTTGGCTTTAGGGCAGGTGGCGGTTTTGACTCTGATTATCAGGCAGTTTTAAATTATGCTGCTACTGTTCCAAGTTGTACACTACCAAGTGCAGGGCAACAAGTAAAACAAAATACGTTAGTTGTTGATTTAAAGAGTGCTGGTGTATGGTCGAAACTTGATACATTGCGTGTTTATGCAACTGATGGCAATAGTATTTTTGCGTTAATAGACTGGAAAAGATTAGCATTATGTACTCCATCAAGTTCGCCAACATTTACAACTAATCAAGGCTATCAAGGTAATGGAACAAGTAGTTTTATAGATACCGGATTCAATCCTAATACGGTTGTTGGAGCTAATAATTATAAACTTACCAATGCTTCAGTCGGTTGTTGGGTATTTACTACTGGTACTAATGGTATGACAGGGGCAAATAACAGTGGCAATTTAAGTCTGCGAAATACAAGTAGTGGTCAACATAGAATAAATAGTGGTAACATTGTAACGACTGTTGATTTAACCGGTACGGGTTTAAAATGTGCAAATAAAACTTCATCGATAAATTATACATTTTTTAATAATTTAACGGCAACAAGCGGCACGACTAATTCATCAGATGTAAATGATAATTTAACTGATTTAAAAGCAATAGGTACACTATTTTTTAGTGGTAGAATATCAATAGCTTATGGGGGTGCTTCTTTAGTGTCTGAGCATACAAATTTATACAACGCTTTAAATACTTATATGACATCCTTATGATAGTATTGCACCCCAACACTGAGCAGTTTAACGCCTTAAATGGATATAAAAACAACGTATCCAAATTGGTATTCGCAAAAGATGGTAGCGATAGATGGATAGTAGGATTAGAGGTTTTAAACGATCCTGATTTTGCAGAAATACACGAACAATTAGAATTGCTTGAACGCATAGAATTTACACCTTTTCCAGACCTATGAAATCAGATCGCGCAATATTAGAAATCATAATAGCATGGACGGGCGTAATAACAAGTTTTGTTACGCCTTTTCTTCCTTTGCTTCAATTTGTAGCTGTCAGCTTAGCGATAGCCATATCAATTAAACAACTTGTAAAACGTGATCGAAAGAGTATTTAAAAATAGAAAAACTACGGCGCTAGGATTATTTATCCTGTTAAGTTCGTTTGTGCTAGTTTGGTTTGATAAAGCGACATTAACAGAAGTAAGCCTATTCCTTACCGGTGGATTCGCTATGCTGTTTATTAAAGATCCTGTAATCAAAAAAGATGCAAATAATTAAGGCCTTAATACTAGGCTGTGTTTTATTACTAGGCGCCTGCAGCCCATTACAGCAACTGCAACGCCTACAAAAAAAACACCCTTATTTGTTTGAGGTAAAACCGAACGACACTTTTTATGTCCGGACATCTAAAATCGATACGCTGCGATATTATAACAGTTCAACAGACACAATCCAGATAACTACGGACAGTCTTACAATAATGCAAATATTTACGCGCGATACCTTTCGCTATTATTATAAATCGAGGCCCTGCACAACTTTTACAACTAGAACAGTAATACAGCCCAAAACATTCGTACAGCCTGAAAGCAAAATAGAAACCTATCTTTTATATTTTGTGCTTATTTTTGCTATTGCACTATTATGGAAAATGTTACGCTGAATGCCGAAGATATAGATTTCGATGAAAATCAAAACGAAGATCTAGCCAAAAATAACCGTATAGGTGAACTGTCTAGAGAAATTTCCCAACTACGCGCGCAAATGAATGTACCGCCAGCGCTAAGAAACGCAATCGGCGGACTGGGAATAGGTCAGGGATTGGGTATAGGTGCTATGGGATCTGTAGCGCTTGGTTTTTTGGGCTATCAATTAGGCAAGGGAAAAGAAATAGACGCAAAACAAAAACAAGTTTTAGCCGGACAAATCCAAGCTAAGGCGCGTGAGCTTATAATGCTTCAGCGCGGCGAACAGGTCGAAGATGCAAAAATATCCGGGGTAATGTCAGCGGACGAACTTCGCGATTTTACTTATAAGTCATACCCATTCGACGGAAAATATAAAGCCTTAATAGGACAGCCTGCAAAGTCTTTTCATATGATGGTGTTCGGACGGCCAAAACAAGGTAAATCTATTTTTTGTTTCCAACTGGCTAAGTACCTAACTAAGTTCGGAAACGTACTATACATAGCAGCTGAAGAAGGCTTTTCTGCGACATTGCAGCAAAAACTTACCGAATTTGGGGCCGTTAATGAACGGTTATATTTTGCCAATTACCGCAACTTTGAACAGATCAGAGAAAACCTACGAAATTCCGATTACGAATTTGTTATTATAGATTCTATTAACTTTATCAATCTGGAACCGGAAGACGTTGAAACCTTAAAAGCTGAGAATAAATCTAAGGCATTTATTACCATACAACAAGCAACTAAAAACGGGGCCTTCCGTGGATCGCAACAATTTGCGCATAACTGCGATATTATAATCGAGGTAATTGAAGGGGTGGCAAACCATACAGGCCGATATGCTGCACCGTCTGAAATGCAGATTTTTGATAAGCCCAATTTCAAAGGCAGTAAGAAAGAAAATAAACCAGCAGCTAATCAACTTGAAATGTTTTCGGAATCAGCCGAGGATTTTTAAACACATAATAGGAACCAACGGCAACAAGTCCGACGAATCCAAATAATTTTACTTTAGATATTGTTACCTGTTTATCTATAGTCGTTTTGTTGGCCCTGTAGATATTTATTAAAGCCGATCCATAGGTAGGGGACGTAGCGTATCCAGATGAACCGATAGCACGTAGCTGGGATTCAACGTCCTTTGCCTGCAATACGTATTTATATCTGGAATACTTTTTATAAAATTTTACAACGTCGCGAATACTTGAATAGTACGAAGGATAAACGCGAAAAGCGTCTGTAATAGTCGTTTTAACGCCTCCAAAGTATTCACCGGTACGAAGGTTTACACTTTTGCCTTTCCAATCGCCTGAAGCTTTAACTCCGAAATAGTTATTATATTTTTTTGCTAGCGTAGATTCACCGGGAACACCGGCAGCATTTGCGCTTTCTATAATAGACTGTACCAGTAATGTTTCAGGAAAAATACCATTTCCAAAACTAGCAACTGTAGCAGCTAGCGCGTGTTCTTTTATAAATTCTTCCCTACTCAAAATTAGTCAAATTTAAAATCTAGATCCATGATTTTAGTAGGAAATAATACTTTTGCGGCCCCGGCGGCTACAATTCCGGAACCTATTTCTTTATTACCAAAATACACAATTGCACCTATTACACTTGTAGCCAAGCCATTTATTCTGTTGCTACCTAATTTGCGCCAAGCAGGATCGGATTCGAAGGCTATTTTTGTAGCTTGTTCTTCGTTCTTACCTTCCTTAATTGCTTGGTTATATGCAGCCATTCTAACCTTAGCAGCCTCAGCGCCAAGTTTTAACCAGTAATCGATGGTCGTTTTTTGAATGGTACGGTTTATAAGCAATCCAGTCCCTGCGCCTATTAAGAAGTCTTTGTTCATTTTATTTTGCTTTATATTTGGGCCTTTCAACACCTACGAAAATAGGTTTAAAAATTTCTATTTCGTATTTGTTAATACATTCGCCTTTTTTGTTCTTGCGTATGCAGGTTTCAATTTCTTTATATTTAAGTTTAGGATCTACATAATTTCCACCTAATGCGCGAAGTATACTCGAACCTTCAACTATTTTAGAATCCTTTTCGTACTTATATATAGGTTTACCGGGATTTAAAAAATCGTCTATTTTTCTTTTTGCAATTTCTTCCTTATCGTCTAAATATAAATATATATGACGGTTTGAAGCTCCACGAGATTGCCCTACGGCATGATCAGAAATACGAACAACGAAATCCTGATAAGTATTTTTTATTATACTTCCCTTTGTGAATTTCAGATACCAAGACTGTCCATATTGTGTGTCGCTTTTTTCGGTAGATAAGTACTTAAACGGCTTGTAAGTTTTTTCAATGTAAGAAATAACCAGCTTTTCTTGAGCTGTTAGAATTTCATTCATTCGTTTTTTAGTAATAATGCCGCCTATATACATACTTAGTCCTTAAAATAGTTTCTAATCGGAATAGTACGGAATACAAATAAGTTCGGGCCAGATCCACCGGTTCCAAAAACTACATTATACTGCGTTCTATCCAGATGGTTTTCTGTCTGCTCAAACTGCAGGCTTTCACCATCCGCCAAAGGGTAACCGTTCACGCTTACAGGATCGCTACCAGTAACGCGTTTAAATGTGATCGCAAAACAATCTGAGAAAATCATAGAGTTTTCACCGACGTACTGCGTTTCATTTATAATATCGATAGGTTTTATGTTCATTTGCTAAATTTTTCGTATAGGTAATAGAAGCCAAAAAAGATAAGGCCATATTTTAAGGTTTCAACTGTCTTTTTTAGTTCGTCGAGTTCTTTGCGTAATTCGTCGATTTCGGACATTTGCCCTATGTTGGGCTGTTTATCCTGAATGCTTCCTAACATCATAACATAAAGGAATTACTTTCGTAGTTTAAAAATTCAGGATCTACTCTAGGCTTGCGGCTTACATCTTCGAGAACTTCGGTTTCTATTTCTTTTTCAACAGTACGAAGTTTTTTAGATACGAAATAACCAATAGCGGCACCAATAATAGACGTAACGATTAAACCTTTCAAGTCTTTCATTAGAATTTGTATTTAATGTTTTTGGCCTTTAGTATTTTGTTAATTTCGCCGCGTTCTTTTTCGTCTAGCTCGGAAGTTAAAAAACCACCTAAACTTGCCGACTGGGTAGAAAATTCTATTCTACGCGTACCAAAGGCAATAATTAGCTTATTAACGTCTAAATCGTTATTCATACGACGAAATACTGAATATATAGCTTCTTCGTCGGTTCCGAATAATACATCGAATCCAGATGAATAGATAGTATCCGCAAATAACTTGTATTGAGAATCTACATAACTAGGACGCATTCCCTGCTTAATAAATTCGTTTTGCTCCTGTAGGGCCACAACTGCAGCGGTTGAGAATCCTAATGCCTTTTTAATGCCCCTATAAAGAAAATAAGCGCCAACGCCAACAGCGCTGTATATAAGAACTTTCTTGGTGGTTACATTTTTTGTAATGTCTTTTAGTTTCATAGCTTTTTTAAATAGTCTACAGCAGATTTGTAAATAGCAGGTTTTTTTTCTGCTAAGTCTGCTAATTTGTTCAAATTTGCCGCTAGATTAGGATCTACTTTGACTAGTCGGTTAATTGCCGTTATTATATCTTCCTTACTCATAGTTTTATTCTCCTACGCCCATTCTTTGCATGATCATTCCCAAGCCCTGACTAAACATCTGGTTTGAATCCTGCGCTTCTTTGATTTTAGATTCCATTTCCCGGCGCAACTGCTCCAGTTCCCTTTCGCTATTTTGCTTCATGTAATCCAGCTGCATTTTTAACTTTTCGTTTTCGGTTTTTAATTCCGAATTAATTGAATGAATGCTCAAATACTGATCAACCCCAACAATGGCCCCAACGGGACTAGGCGCGGGCGCGGTCAGCTGCCCACTTAAGCCCCGTGAAGCAATAGGTTCTTCGGTTTTATCTTCGCGAAATTCATTGCCCTGAATACTTACTTCGAATATTGCCGGGTTCGCCTTTGGCTTTCCGCCGCGTAGTATTTCGTTATTTTGGAATAAATAAATACGGTGAAATCCTGTATTATTTTTCAAAAAGCGTTTCATATCGCGTATCGCGTCATCTAAACTGCGATCTTCGAATTTTCGGACTGTTTCGCGATCAAACGTATTAACAACGGTAAAAAACCGCATATCGTTGTCGCGCATAAATTCGAGTATGTATTCGGGGTTTGTCATAGTTATTTTTTATCTGAATAGTACGCGCGTATTACTACGGCGTTAAAAGTAGCTATCGATACAACTGCAGGAAAATAAACATAGGAAGCCTGCCAGTTTATACTTTCAAAATCGGTAAAACTTGCTTTTCCTTGATTTATTGAACGTATTAAAGTATACAAAGGAAGCTCCGCAATTACTTCGCGTTTCAAATTACTAAGCACTAAAATTCCCTGCGATAATTGTGCTGCAGGTAAATTGTCGTAGGCGTTACCATTATCAAACACCGGGGATAAATTTTCAGCAGATACACATTCAAGAGATTTCACGTCTGAATCGGTGAGCTGCGCGTCCGGCTGAAAATAAATCGGTGTAAAGGGTTGAGTCGTAGTAATAGGAATTACGATAGTTTTGGAGCGATCCCCTTCGATACAGCCAACGCCGCGAGCTTTGTCGGTATCAAAAAAGTATTTTATTAAAGGGGAAATGATCCGCATATACTTAGATTAAGTCGTAGTAAAGGTTAAAACAAGCAACTTCGTTAACTGTTAAGCCTGAAGTAGAAGTAAGATTTACGTAGCAATCTGTCAAGTTTATAATTCTAGGCTTTAACATTACGATAAGACCAGCGTTGTTCGCGCGGATCAAAGTAAAGTAAGGCACCTGATACATAAATTCTTGTTTTTGGTTATCGCGCAAAGTTACAACTATTCCGGTAGCAGTTCCAACGGTAGTAGCTCCAGAAGGGGCAACTGCTAACTGGGTTTCTGTAAACGCTTCGATTCCGTAAACGATAATGTTGTTACGGCTTAAGTTTGGAATGTCTTGGAAAAAATAGCGATTTCCTACGGCTAAAGATCCGGCTAATTTTGCCTCTACGATCTGGCTTCTTTTAATTACTAGGTTATTCATTGGTTTTTAAGGTTTTTTTACAAGTACAAATATAAACAAAAAAAGGCCACGTAAAACGCGGCCTAATTTTACTATGAAGTATGAAATTAGTTTTTGGCGTTTACAACCAAATAACCACGCAATTCCAAATAACTGAATACGCTATTTGAAGCATCATCAAACGCAATTGCAGCACCTAAGTTGATGTCAATATTGATTGTCTGACGGCCGTTAAGGGCGATAGGATCCAACACGTAGAAACCGTATAAACCGTTATCGTAACCGTTTACACCTGTGTTTCCAGAGTAAGTATTGGCAGGAGTTGATGTAGTTCCAGCAGTCAATAAGAAAGCGCCAGTTTGAGTTACTGGAGCGCGGAAAAACGCACGCATTGGGAACGAAGGCAATACTTCGCGACGGTCAACAGTGAAAGACAAAGAACCACCATAAATAGCGCCTACGTTTACTGCGTTAGTACCTGTGAAGATACGGGGATCATCATAAGTGCAAAATTCAGCGTTCAAATACTGCAAATTAGAAGGAGTATCTGTACCGGCAACTTGCTGAAGACCAACTGCGATGTGGGTAGCAACGAAAATATCGTTCAACTCAAGAAGGTTTTCAGTTACTTTAGGAGTAGCAACTTGGTTCTTCTGGATAGAGAAAGAAATAACGCTGTTAGTGCTTAACTGCGTGATTGAACGCAAGTAAGACTGTGACAAATTTTCGTAAGCGATTCCTAACTTCGAGGAAATGTAGCTTTTTTCTGCGACGATTTGGTTCATGTTTTTATTTTTTTAGAGATATATAGTACAAAGATAAGGTTTAGAAATCCATTTCACCTGCATTACCTGCAGTGGTATCGTAAGAATCTGAGCTGTAACCCATCATTGGGGTAGAGTCTGTCATTTCTTCAGCACCATTCAATAATACTTCAGTTCCGTTAATACCTAAAGTATCGGCGAACTGCTTTTTAATTAATCCACCTATAGAAGCGGCGATCATACCTTTACCGGCTTCTTTTACAAACACTTGTTTTTGAGTCTGTAAAAATAAACCTAAGGCAGCAGGTGCGATGTCTACTAAAAGATCGGCAGTAGTTCCAGCGCCAAATAAAGTTTCAACTTTACCGTCTGCGTTTAACTTTACCGCTCCGGCTTCGTCGCGCTTAATTAGAAGTTTTTGCTGAACGTAAGAAGCAGCAACAGCACCGGAACCAAGTCCGGCTAATTCAGTTAGGGTGTTTTGGTTAAATTTGATCATGGTTGTATGTTTTTAGTTTTTATTATCGTGAAGTGTTTGCAAATTCTGAAGGATCGTTAAAAGTGGAATTACTTCCATCTGTGAATACGGATTCAGCAGTACCTGAACCTGTAGCAGTAGAACCGCCTGTAGCTACGGCTGGGCCTTCGCCTTTCTTTTCTTCGGTTGGTGTATCTTTTTTCTTTAAAAATAGATAGTAAACGGCAAAACCGATAAGCCCGTAAGTGATTAGATCTTTTTGTTTCATATTTTTTTATTTATCGTCTGAGAATAGTAAAAAGTAAGCCGCAACTGCAGCGCCTACAGGTAATAACATTCCGCTAAGATCGTTTTCACCGCCTCCGCCAGCGCCTCCGCCTGTACCTGGGCCTCCGCCAACTTGCGCAGGTGGGTTATTATCGTCGTTATTTCCTAACAAACCTACTAAGCCCGTTACAACTATAGTCGCGCAACTGCCAACGATTGGAACCCACCAAGGAGCTGAAGCTGCTGTAGCTGCGCCCGTTGCTGCACCGGCTACTGGATCGCCGATACCTACGTTTCCAATATTACCAGAACCGTATTGTTTTTTCCATGGATTGAATACGTCAGAATCAGTAAAGCTAAAACGATCGCCACCCAATGCAGCACCTACAACGGCGCGAATAGCTAGGCCTAAATCTTTTGGAAAATATCTTTTTGCAGCAAATTTGCCTAACAAGTAGTTAAAAGTTTTATTTCTAGGGCTTTTGGTTGCGCCTTCTTTTACTGCAGCGTTAATGCTATCCACATCGCCGCCGTAGCTTAACCACATCATTTCAAATTCGCGATATTTACGCTGTGCTGTATCGTTAGAACGAGGATAAACCAAATAAGGAAACTTAATATTTGCTGCCTTTTCTGCAGCTTGCATAAATTGAAGGTTTTTCTTATAGTTTTCGTCCTTAATCAATGCCAGTTCAGATTTTTGTACATCTTCTGCAAAAAATGTACCGGGTGGTAATTTAGAAGTGTTTATTTTGTTATAAGACAAAGGGAATTTAATATTTGCCTGTACTCTAGCATCTTTGATGGCTGCATCATGCTGCGATTTCAAACCCTGATCTATTTTACCTGTAGTATTAAAAGGACTCATTCCGTACAACATATCCGCAAGTCCGCCACGATTACCGCTGATCAATTCGCGAACAATACCGCGCGCTGTAGAAATTAAAGGGTTAAATTGTTTTACTCTTATTTCTGCCTTTTGCCCCAAACTAAGATTTACCCCGGCACGTTCTGCCCAGTTTAAAGATCCTATTAAATTGCTAGGCCCTGAGGTGGAAACCTGCCTTTTGCTGATTCCGCTTATTAATGATATTTTCATAATTGAAGTAGTGGGTTAAAAACACCGTTTATTTTTCTGTTAAATTTATGCGCTGCGCGTTTTTCGCTGTTGAACTTTCCCCAAACGGCATCGATAATATATCCTGAATCCGTAGTAACGTAAATATGCTCAGGTTCTTTATTAGCTGCATTGTATGAAGCGTAAGTAAAACGATAAGGAATTTTTAGGTTCGTTAATATAGCAGCCGTAAACAAAGAGTAACTTTTACAATCCCCTACGCGTGTGCGTAATAATGCGCTAGGTAATTTTACTTTTTGATGGTTTCCGTCTGCTTTATACTGGATCTGTGTTTTTAAAAAATTGAATATATTTAAGGCCGTTTGTCTATCGGTTAACCCTCTAAACTTTTTAGACAGTTCTTTCGTTTGCATTACAGCAGCAGGTACGGCGGATTCAATAGCGCGCTGCAGCTGTTGGTTTGTACCGCTAGCCGAAATAGTAATAATCTGTCCGGGCTTACCTATATTCATATTAGCTAAAATCTACGGCACGTCTTATAACTGCAGTATCGAAAGTAAGTTTATCCTTAATTGGAATTAATCCGCCAGCGATAGAGATTGTATAATGCAATGTAAGAACTGGGTATTTATTATTTTGAATGTTATCGATTACGGCTAGTATGGTTCCCATAGTAGAAAGTTTTATCGGTAAACGTACCAAAGTAGTAGAATTGGTTAATAAAAACTTGCCAGATTGGTAAATTCCGTATTCATTACCACGGTTATCCACTAAACGTCCGTATATATTGGATATAGTTAAGGAACCGCCTACAGGGTTAACAATTTCAATAACAGGAGTAACGATAGCCTGACGTGAAGCCTTATCGATTTTAAATTCGACCTTATTAATGCCTATAAATAAATCTTGAACAGCCCTACGCAACTGAAGCGCACGGAATGCCAAATATCCAACCGTGCCAACGGCCGCAACTTTCATTAGTTTTTTCTGATCCACATTACAAAAATCGACACACTTTGCAGATTAATTGCAAAATTATTGGATTTTACAAGAAAAAGCCCCATTTTTACCCCATGTTTAGGGAATACGATAATATAAGATTAAGAATTAGCCCGGTAATACATGATTTTTTGAATAAGAAATCGGCAGAAAGCGGCGTTTCAAAACAACAAATAATTCGCACTATGATTGAACTTTGTTTATCGCAGGAGTACGGCGATAACATTATTTTAAATGCAAAACGCATAAGAGAACAAATAACAAAACAATATGAAACTACTAAAATTTCTAACGCTCTGGATCCGTTACAAGATTAACCGAACCAGAAAAGTGACAGAGCAGCCTTTATTAAAAGATCTGCTAGAAAATGACAGGCACGATTTCTGTATCGTATGCGACGAATTATTTTTTAAGGCACACAAAAAAGATAGGTTTTGCTGTGTAATGTGTGAACGGGAATTTTTTAGCAAAGACAAATAATATGACCGAACAGGAGTATTTAGGAAAGACGTACCGGGCGTTTATTAAAAAATATGGGGATTTACCCGTATTTAGAAACTTTGAGTTTCCAGATCGTAGGCTGTGGGCCTTGGATTCGGATTTTGAAATGTGGGCCTACAGAATGGACGAAATAGATTTTGAAATGAAATTTGGATTTTTTAGCAGCCCTACCTGCTTTGTAGTACACGACAAGTACAGCGAAAAGGAGCAAATTGAAATATTTAAAAAAAGCCGATACAGTACCGAATGTATCGATGAAGATATGATCGAAGAATACCAAGCCCGGCAATGGGCGCGGTTCGATTCCCACGATTACGAACATTTTCAAGCTGATACAGAAATAATAACTGAGGGCATGATAGAAGTACGGGAATATTACCCGGATAATACTTTGCGACGTCGCGTATTAATAGACGAATACACGAGCGAACTAAAATACGAAGCCAACTATACAAGAGGCCAGTACACCGACGCCGACACCGGTAAAACTAGAAGCTACCTAAAAACGATGGACAGATACCAAAACGGCAAATACGTTTTAGTAGAACGCAAAAGGGTAAATAATCGGCAGCGGTGGGTGGTTATTATGCCGCGCCATTTGTCCGGTCAGATTCTAGAACAAATATATTTAACAGCCTTATATCATGGAAAAAGCACCAAAAGAATTACTAAATGAGTTACTCAGCCTATCGAATGCGAATCTTTTATTACTCGACGAAATACAACGCCTACGCGATGAAATCCAAAAATTGGAACTGGAGGCCGAAGTATACAAAGCTCAACAGCACCAAACCCCCCCAATGGAAAAACTATGAGCCTACAAATTAATATCGGCGTTACACCCGGCAGGGAATATATGCTAGAATTTATGCTAACTAATCTAGACAGAGTTTTAGACTATTGCAATATGAAACACGAAACCTATATTTCTTTATTGTCCGAAGATCCGGCCGAAATAGAGAATAGGAATATTGCGCACCTTTACGATTCGATAGCATTTAGCGAAAACAGCCCCTTACACGAAAGATATAACGATATAATCAGTTATAACCCGGAGCGCAGCGATTGGATCCTGAAGCTGGATATGGACTGCTTAGTATCTTATGAGTTTTTTGGAAATTACCTGAATCATAAAAGTAAACAGGGAATAGGCTTAATAGGTTTCACTAGGTCCTTATGTTTTGAGCCTTCAACAATGCGCTGTAAGGAAGTAAACAACGTAACGGCCCCAGCTGGTATCCTGTTCGTTCACGCAACTGTAGCAAAAAGGTTTTTTTCTGAAGGCAGCGTAGACGGCGTATTACTGCAGCGTATACGATCTATGGGGCTTTCTTTTATACTTGATGAGGGCGACGCCTGTATAATGGATTTCAAGGACGGTCTTAATGATTGGGGATATGACGAAATAGGCGGTAAGGAATTATTTTAGTATATTTGCCTACCGTTCGATTTTTTCCTATACTCGATGTTTGACAACAGGAACGCCCCCCAGAGATGAGGGGCGTTTTTCTTTGCTAAAAAAAAATGTGAAAAATTTTTCAAAAAGTTTGCAATTATAAAAACTACTTGTATATTTGCTCTTGTCAAACGGAAAAAATTATGAACGAACTAATGTTGTTTCACAGCGAGTTAAGCACCTTTAACAAGGTCAGAAAGCAATTTTTCAAATTTCTAAAGGTTAAGAACATTCGTAGAAATAACGAATTTATCTTTGTCGAATTTGAATCCATCACACCTACTCAGGCTTTTGTACTGGGCCAAATGTTCCAAGATCGTAATAAATAAATTATGGCACGATATAACAGAACTAGCTCAATGGATTTTTATGGATCTATGAAAGATTGGGGATATAATAACTTAGAGGGTGACCTTTTAGACAAGTATGAAAACTTTTTAGATGAGGAATATTCAAAACATCAAGAAACCAATATGTTAGAAATAGCTAGGGCTTTTGATGCCGGCACTATTAAGCGAAACGGTCTTGGATATTATAAAGAAACCTATTTAGACGTAAAATTATGTGCGGAATAGTAGTATTTTTCGCAGTAGGCGCAATGATCGGAGTAGCTGAGCTATTACTATACATTAAAAAGAAATTATGATAACCCCAGAAGAAAATGCAACCCGTTTAGTACAGAAGTTCACCCCTTCTGTACTGGGCGAATTAACAACTAAACAAGCGCAGGTCTTAGGTGTATTAGCAGCTAGTATACACCTAATCGAAATTTGTAAACTTGAAACACCGGAAGAGGAAAGAGTTTTTATTTTCAAAACACTAAGCGCAATTAAAAACAAATATGGAAACAAATAAGTTACACCGGTTCAGATTTCACGTCCCGGCAGAAAAACAAGAAACACTATTAAACCCCAGCGCTGAATTAATGCAGCTCATTGAAAGCAGCGTAAAGATTTTACCTGAGGTTAATATGATCCAGTTTACAACGTCCAACTGTGGTAAGACTACAGCCCAACAACGACTAATTAAATACCTAATATCTACACTATGAGCAACTACGAGGACGCATGGAACGCGCTAAAAATGGCGCTTATTTCCACAGAGCAGGAACTAAAAGAAGCAGCAGTAAAAAATTCTGATCAGGTAGAAAACCTACCTACTCAAATGCGAATGCTGTACAAAATGATGTATCTAATTAACCACATCGAAGAAAGAACCGGAATACAAGGAACACAAATAACACCATAAAAAACACATATAAAAAAAACACAATGGCTACACTTATTAGTTTATCAATCGACACGAAGAAAATTTCAAAGAAAAATCTTCACAAAGGGCAGTACTTAAATTTAACTATTGCAATCAATGACCAAGTAAACGACTACGATCAAAACGTAAGCGCTTGGATTTCACAAACCGCTGAAGAACGCGAAGCGGATCAGGAGCGCCAGTACATGGCCAACGGAGCTACTATCTGGACAGACGGCAAAACATTCATGCCTCAAAAAAAGAACGCAGCAGCTAAGGCAAAACCAAAGGCTAAGAAAGCCCCAGCAGACGACGACAGTATACCTTGGTAATTTTTATTTTCGTTTGAGTTTATGGGCCGGGGTTAATAGCTCCGGCCTTTTAATAACTTTGTAAGATCATGGCTAAAAGACAAGACAGGAAGTACAACTATCCAAAAGGGTATATAGATAAAAAGACCGGAAAGGCAAAAAAGGGGTTTATGTCGCCGACTCAAGGCGCACGAATATTCGTTAAGGGAAACGTAGATGAAATTAAAAAGGGAAATATTCCCTACTCTAGTTTAACGGCACGTGAGAAAGCTGTTTTTAATGGACTCACAAACCCATCGAGCCAGAATACATTCTACTATAAAGGGAAACAGTTCTACGATCCTACAGGAGCCGTAAGGGCCGAATTGAATCAAGATCCTGCAACTGAAGGTAAAAGAAACTTAACTAACCTATTAAGCGATCAGGATTTTAAGGAAATTTTTAATAAGTTTATTTCGCCCGGTAAGAAGTCCGACCTGTTCAATTTAACACAGAAAGAAATAGTAGACGGCAAGGCATTACCCTACAGGACTAAAGGCGCAACTAATCTAGATTTATCTTCTAGGCTTAAGCGATTAATACAACGCGGTTACGGCGTTAATGTAGACGGCAAAACAGGTAAGGAAGCGCTGGAAGCATTACGCACGTTTGAGATGCGCTCTATTGATGAAGCACTAAAAGGGAAAAAGAACGGAAACGTACAAATATTTTATAAGGGCGCCAAATTTAACCCGGTAACCAAACAAATCGAAATCAATACCGAAGATGCGGAAACCGTGAACTTCGACGATACAGTATAATATGAAAAAAAACACGAGTGTAGTCTTTCGATCGGTAGAAAGCGTAAACAATAGAATTGATTACTTGAAACGAAAAGGAATAAAGTTCAAGGTATACAGTTCGCAGTATAGTACAGTTATTGAATCCAACGGACAAAAAATCCGCTACGTTACGCAGGTATACGACAACCGCGTATTTATGTGTTCTAAAATGCTGCAGAATCATTTGAGGGATTCCGATATAGAATATATCCAGTCCGCAACTTGGAATACTAAAAATTATGATAGTATGCCGGGCTTGAAACCGGGTAACTATGGTAAGGTAATAAATATAGATATAAGCGGAGCATATCCCAACTGTTTAAAAAACCACGGACTAACCAATGACAAAGTATATTCTTTCTTGATGGATTTAGGAAAAAAAGAACGGTTACCTGCTATCGGAATGATCGCGAAGAAAACTATGGTATACGAATACGATCTAGGCGAATGTATCGACGTATACGAAGAAAACGGCAAATATCAAAAGGTTTTTCATTATATAGTATACCAGATAAACAAGGTAATGGAATCCTGTAAACAAATAGCCGGTAAATATTATTTATTGCATTGGGTGGATGGAATATTTTTAGAACGCTTTACGCCTGAGCATATAGTACAGGATATTCAGCGCGTACTTGATGAGGCCAAATATGTATACAAGTTCGAAAAGGTAGACAGGTTCGAAATAATACGTAAGGAGCAAAATATAGAAATTCAGATGACTAAGAACGGCATAAATAAGAATTACAAGTTTATAGATAACAATATGTTAAATTTGTATAATAGAATCGCAAGACGTTTGAACGATGACCTGCCTATCGATGACCCAAATCTATCACCTGATTTACAACGATCCGGAAGCGGCCCGGACGAATTTTTTACGGACTGGCTCGCATAACTTCAAACCGTGGTATAAAAATTCTAGGCAGGCAATGATGAAATACACCTTAATAAAAAACTTTTTAGTATTTCCCGAAAAATATGACGTATATAGCAAGCTCGAAAAAATCGCCGAAGTTTCAGATAAGCGATTACCACAGAAGAAAGGCTCGGAGCCTGTCGGTCAGTATAAACTATTCTAAAAGCCCCGGTAAGAAGTTAGACGTATTTAAGGACGGAAAGAAAGTAGCTGCTATAGGTGCCTCAGATTATTGGGATTATATCAGTTACCTAAAGGCGGAGCAAGACGGGCTATTTCCTAAAGGGTACGCAGACGAACGCAGAAGGCTGTATAAGATCAGGCACAAAAAAAATAACAAGCCCGGAACGCCGGGATATTATGCGTTGAATATTTTATGGTAATGGATATATTTATAGGAAACCCACGCGCACCTAAAAAAGATAGGGTAAAAGGTTCACGCGCTAATGCGCCCGGATCCGCGAAATCAAAAACCAATGATATAGTATTTTCTGACAGCGTAACAAAGTCTATAAAAACTATTATAAAAGATACTGGCGTATCGTTACCTACGGCTAAGGCTGTAGTACGTCGGGGATTCGGGGCGTATTCAAGTTCACACCGCCCCGGTGTATCGCGTACAGCTTGGGGCTTAGCCAGATTAAAAACATTTATTAAAAAGTACAAAGGGCTTCCTGTAAAAGAATCTTATACACAGGATAACGATTTATTATGAAAGTAGATTTACATAGGATTAATTCCAACGAACATAGCACCATAGGCGTGTTAAGTATTAACGGCAAATTTGTTTGTTTTACTTTAGAAGATCAGCAGCAGGATAAAAAAGTAATGCACGAAACGCGTATACCTGCAGGCACCTATGAAATTACGCTTAGAACTGTAGGCGGATTTCACGATAGATATTCTAGGCTGTTCCCAGACATTCATAAGGGCAGCCTTTGGATCCGAAATGTTCCGGGCTTCGAATATATTTTAATTCACATAGGCAATATCGATAACGATTCCAGCGGCTGTATTTTGGTAGGCGATACGGTAACGCAAAACGTAAGTAAGCGCGGTAATTTAGAATACAGTACAAATGCTTATAAGCGTTTATATCCGCAAATAGCAAACGTACTTACTAAAGGCGTAAAAGTATATATACAAATATTCGACGGGCTATAACACCCAAACCCCCGGACAAACCCCCCAGCCGGATCTATAGCACCCCCCTGTCCAAATATTTATCTGGAGCCGGTAATTTGTAGGGCTGGTAATTTGTCCGGCTGTATATTTTAATGAGCGTATTATTTTTTAGACACGTCTAATTATTTGGACTGTCCTTTTTATTGGACAACGGTATAGTGTACAGAAAACTGGACAACATTTGTCCGCTTAGCGGTGCGGCAACCTGCTAACGGCAATAGGGGCGATATAACGCAGTTTCTCGCACTCTGCTATACAATGTATCATAATATCTATGCGAAGGGCTGTAACGCCGTGAAACGGGCCGTGAAACGGATTGTAGGGCGTAGGGGTTTATTCGGCTGTGAGCGGTGTGGGTGAAATGCGGAATAGTGTCTAATTTATTGGACAGTTTTAAGGGAATGGCGAAAAGTGTCTACTTTTTTGGACACCCAACCACCCTCCCACACCGTCCTTCTC
>Ga0181359_1000077_pt1 | contig 18532 bp, 25 predicted proteins | sample Fa13VDMM15SD_FD_141229 | JGI IMG/M metagenome (GOLD analysis project Ga0181359, IMG submission 141229) | Freshwater viral communities from Lake Michigan, USA - Fa13.VD.MM15.S.D | ecosystem: Environmental > Aquatic > Freshwater > Lake | place: USA: Michigan | collected 2013-09-24 | reverse complement strand
ATTGAAAAAAGCCGAACGTATTAAATTTATGAAAAATAATATTAATAAAGAAAAAAACTGTTATAGAAAATTAACATTAATATTAAGGCGTTTTTGTATGTGGTTATATAATAGACAATGAGTAATACATTTTATCCACCAATTATAAAGTCTGTAAAATTGAATACATTTAGAATAACTGATGTAAAAATTAAACTATTTGAAAGTGCATCATTAACAGTCTTACTTTTCGATCAAGACAATAATTTATGTGATAGTAGATTTTATGAGCTGGATATAGAATCATATTTAGAATGGAATGCGGATGACAGTTGGCTCGTTAAATGGGTTAAAAATAAGCTACAGAATGAGACTGAAAATAATAATTAACTTAGAGCAAGAATGCAATTATAATCGAAATTAATATTTTGTTAGTTATACCTAATTTTAATGCTAAAATTGATAATGCTATTTCGTATGGGTGATACTGCATAATATGCTGAATGGTAATACCAAAAGGCACAAAAGAATTATTTAATAATTTACTTATTGAATAATCCATCCATACAGATATCAAATTGTGTCTTAACCTTTTTTTTTCCATCCCATAAGTTCTTTTACTCCCGCTTTGATTAATTTCCAAAAGCTTACTTTTTTTATATGCTTATTGCTATGTAGGTATTCAATTGCTTTACTTATAATTTCTAGCTCCTCATCATTCGCAGAAAAAGTATTTTTCATAAATTCCAAGACAAATTGTTTCTTATCTATTTTATCATTTTTCAAAATGAAATGCTCTACCATGTTGCAAACGTATCTTATTAGTTCTACATCAACCTTATATTTCGGTTGGATCATGTTTAACTCTTGTAGTCGATTATTTAGTATTTTTTCAAGTTGTTCTCTCTTTAAATCTTTTTGTAAGCCTTGCCCTAAACTTATTAGTTCAGTCATTATACATATAGCAAAATATTAATATATTTTTTGGGGTTAGGATGGAAAATATCCCCAAGTAAAAGTTCCAGAGGATTTATTTAAAGCGACAATTTTACCATAATATGCTGCATTTGCTAAAACGGTTACAGATGCGGCTGTAGTCATAAGGTTTATACCATATATAACATCAGTTCCAGTTGCGGTTACTTGTAAAACGCTTGTTATTAAAGCAGATGCAGCAGTGTTAGTTCGTCTAAATATGAATTCCATTCCTTCAAAAATACTTGCGTTGCTTAAAGCTGGTAATGTTAATGTAGTTGTTGCTGCACCAGCAGCTGAAAATAAAATATACTTTGGGTAATTTGTCGGGGGAGTTGTATTCCAATTAACAGATGTTGCTCCTATTGTTTGAAAAACGCTGTTTGGTCGATACGAACTTCCATATTGTACACTCGCTGATGGAATTATTGTCGTTTCCGTCGTGCGTCCCAAAACCACCACATTAGATGCCGAAATTAATGAACCCCTTCCGACTGCCGTTGAATTACTAAAACTTGATGCTGCAGTAAAATCCGACTCAAAACCAATTAAAGTATTTCCAGTTCCAGTTTGAGTGTATAATTTACCAACATCTCCACCCACAGCTGTTGTGTTGCTTATTACTCCAGTTGTTGTTGCCAGAAATCCGCTGTTTCCAATTATCACTACGCCCGTCGGGTTCGCAGTCATATCCCTACATACGTTCGCTCCAATATAGACAGCACCAGCATTATTGAAATAATTTTGAGTCGTTTGGGAGTTCAAGCAATTAGACCCAATGCTAATTAAGTTAATAGTCGCATAATTTGAATTAGATGGAAAAGTTCCCGCCCACGACAACGGATAAATATATTTGGATAAAATTAACCCATTTACATTATTATAGTTGCTTAATATCCAACAAGTCCCGCTGGTTGCTAATGCTGTTACAGTGATAGATGATTGACTAAATGCAGTTTGATAAGATGCTATAACTACGCTGTCTATAACTATTCTATCTGCTGTATTTTGCGTTCCAATAGCATAAGAACCCGTCGGAGCAATGCCGTTTCTAATTAGAGTAAATACTTGTCCTAATGAATCGGTTGTTGGAGTTGGTAAGGTAACACCAGTTATTCCCGAATTACTCAATAAGATATCTTTGCCACCAGTTAGCGAAAAAGTGACAGTCCCACTTCCACTTAAAGTTTGAAACCCAGTTGAAGGTGCTGATGCGAATTTTTTAATACCACTTGTAATTATTTGGTTGGTTGTTAAATCCAAATACCCGTTATTTACTTGTGTTTGTCCGATTGAATTGGCACTAATATTAGCACCACTCATAGTTGGAGCATTTGCACCGAAGTTTATGGTTTGGGTGGCGGATGCTGTTATTCCCGCTGTAAAAGTTTTTAATGCTGAAAAGCTAGATGCTGTATCATTTAATGTAACCGTAGTTTGTAAAGCAGAATTAGGAATACTTGTTGCAGTAATTGAAGCACCGCTTAAAATGGGTGCTACTGAAAAAGTCTTAATTCCACTTGTTATGGTTTGATTACTAGTTAAATCAACATAACCACCAGTAGCTACTTGTTGAGATAATGACACATTCCAAGTTGAACCCGTAGTTTTAGAACATAAAAACTCTACATAACTTTCACTTGTTCCTAATATATAAGTTGAACTAGCGGTATTATTAAATGATATTGTTTGTCCGAATGGTGCATTAATTGTTATGTTATTCCAAGTTCCAGTATATGCTCTAATTATTTTAAATCTAGCTCCAATATTTGTATTACCATTAACTGAAGGGGTAGGTAAAGTAATTGATGTCGTTGTTGATGATGTAATATAAATATGCTCTGCTAATTCAAAGGTTAGGACTACTGATGCTGTTGAAAATGAATTACCACACATTAATCTATTTTTTCTTTTAATACATAAATCTTGATAAATTGGATAAGAACCATTTTGTAAACTACCATCATTTCCTCCAATCATAAAAGTATTACTATCGGCTGAAGTCATTACTACATTTACTCCTATGGCTGTTGAATTTATTAAATTAATAACAGCAGTGCTACAATTAAATCCAATTGCAATTACATAATATCCAGTTGTTAAGTTTTGCATATTATCATCTCCAATAGCCATTGTAAAACTATTATTATTGAGATTCCATAAATTATTTTGACCTATACAAGTGCATCTATTAAAATTTAAAGCATAAGTAAGATTATTATTACCCAAAATATGTAGTCCATTTGCATAACCTAAAGCTAAAACCGCAGATGATAAATTATTAGCCCCTATTATTTCAGCATTATTTACACCTACACCAAGCACATTATTGGCACCAATAACGACACAACTTTCATAATTTGCATTTACTGGGTTAGAACCAATATTAGCCCCAATAACCACCGAATTATTTGAACCAGTCCCATTTCCACTAATACAATTAGCCCCAATGACAACCATATTTTTTGTATTAAAGTAAGCTTTTCTCATAGCATTATAACCAATAATTACGTTATCTTGACACGGATAAGTTGCTACAGCTTGAAATCCTAACGGCATATTTAAAGCATTGTTCCCAATTGCTATACATCTATTAGCTACATTTGAATAACCAGCACCAGGAGATGCTGCACCACGCATTGCTCCATCACCAATCGCAATATTATTTAATGCTGTTGACAATAAATACTGCATACTGTTTAAACCAATTCGATAAGATGTGCTTGAAAGTGGAAAATATGGTAATAAATAGCCTTTTATATAAACATTATCATCAAAATAAGCATTAAAATTACAATCAAGAACAACAGTAATAGTTCCAAAAGCGGTTCCCGTTATAGTAATAAAATAAGTCCCACCAGTTCCCGTTGATAATGTCTGACCAGTTACATATCTTCCAGTTAAAGTACCACTAGTTGTTGTTATATTTCCAGCAACTGTATTGTAGTCTCCAGTTGCAGTAAAAGTAGTTGTTGAAATATCACCAGTATTACTAATTCCATTTGTATAAATAGGTTGCGTAAAAGTGTTGTTAATTCCACTGAATACATTAGTTCCAGTAAAGCTATTGTTACCAGTGTAAATATTGTTACCCGTATAAATGTTGTCGCCATTAAATATTGATGCCGAACTATCTTCACCATCTAATTGAATATCAACATTAGCATAATCACCGTTTAAATATGACATATAATATAACAAAATATAATTAATGTTTTGCTATATTTTAATTGGTTTTGGGCTAAAGGGTTAATTATTTCGGTATTTTTCGCCCCATACCTCTAATTTCATTTTTGGCTTTTCTAATTTCATCAGCTAAATTTTTATTTTCTACACCAGCAACTAATTTTTCAGACTTATCTCTAGCTAGCCCAACGCCTTCCACATACAATTTAAATAATTCATCACGGCGAGCATTAGCAATGTCTTCAGTAGATCGTCTTTTACTTATTTTTATAGGTTGTTTAACTTCACTTAGTTCAGTTGCAGTAATATTACTCATGGTTTCTTCTTCTTCTTCGGGTCGAGACATTAAAAATTCACCTAATGATTGTGGAATAAATCTTTTTTTAAAAGTGGTTTGATTTTCAGTTAATGAGGCTGGAGGCCTTTCATAATACATATCTGGTTTATCAAAAGAATAATTACCCTCAACTCGTTCCCTACTAACATATATTGGCTCAGTAAAAATACTGTTACTTATATTTTCTTCTGGCAAAGGAACTGGTGTCATTAAATCAGATAATTGTTCTCTTTTAGTTGGAACCTCAATGATACCACTTGGCTCCTCCACTTCAATGTATTGGGGTTTCTTTACAGATACTGGTTGCGGAATTATTATTGAAGCACCTCCCAGAAGAGGAGGAACAAATGCGGCTCCAGTATTATAAACTACAGTTGCGGGGACACTCGGTTGCTGCAATTGTAAATCCTCAGCTTCACGTTGGAACTTGCGTTTCTGTCTGCGTCTTACTTTTTTAGCCTTTTTTTGCTCGGCAATATTAACAATGACTTTTTGAATAACCTTTTGGCTAATCTTGCTTCTTAAATTTGATCTCTTTCTAGATTTAGACTTACGCTTAATCTTCTTTTCCATATAATATATAATAATATTATTTTTTATCATCAAATAGAATTTCATTATAATCGAAAAAAAGGCGTTTGTGTTTTAAATTGAGTAGCAAATAATCCCATGGGTTTTTATACAGTTTCATTATTTCATCAAATTGTTCTTTTTTATAATCAAAGAATTCATTGAATATTTTTTCCATTTGTGATTTACCCAAATCAAAACAAATAAGGTTAGTGCAAACTTCTCTCCATTTCTTCGGGTTCTGATATATGTTCTGGGTAAGCAAAAAAATACTAGTTTTTAAATGTCTCATTCTAATGATAATAGTGTTTAAAAGATTTTCACAACGTTTATCAGTTTTAAATTTCTGTCCAAAATCATCGATAACTAACAAAGAGCTATAACCATCGGCACTTTCATCATGTAATTGATCTAATATTTCTTGTAATGTTTCTTCGCTATAATCATGATAAATAAATTTACTTTCATTTTCTTTTGGTAAAAATAGATTGTCTTTTACTGGAATGGAGTGTAGCGAATTCTCTGGAATAATAATAAATATATTATGAAAGCATTGAGAAAATACGTCACGCAGCAAACTCAATGTGGTGCTAGTCTTGCCAGATCCCATTCGGCCCGCTGCAATCGTGAATGAATAGCGACTGAAACAAACGTTAACTGCTTCATGCTCTTCCAGCTTTTTATCTATTGATCCATCACATGTCATTAAAACTGGCTTGATTTTAGGCCTAGATAATTTTTTAATAATCATATTATATAATAATATAATATAATAACTTATTAAATGGACTACCAATTGCTAAAACGGCCTAAAAAGTTATCGCTTTATAAAGCACTCAAAATCGGTTATTTAAGAAATGAGCGTAAGCAAAAGAAACGTCTGAAGAAATTTGGTTATATAATAGATCCCACACTAACAAATAATGAGCATTTAGTAGCTTATAATCCAGTTAGCAAAAAGGTAATATTTGTTAGTAATGGTAGTAGTGTGACACCATTAAAACAGCCAGTGCAATTTGTTAAGGATTGGGTAGGAACAAATATAGCTGGCACAGCATTAAATAGAATAAAAGAAACACCTCGGTATTACGCAGATAATCAAAGCTATTTAGCAGCAAAGGAAAAATATAAAAATGCTCGTTTTGTATTAGCGGGCCATTCTCTTGGAGGAGGAACAGTTGCTAGAATAGCAAAACCAGAGGATACTGCAATCACATTAAATGCCGCATTAATAAATCAAAAGCCTAGACCAAACGTAACAAATTATCGTGTTGAAGGAGATGCTGTTAGTGCTTTCGCAAATGATGAAAAAACATTAAAAGATATTCACCCGTATAATCCAAATCCGTTTCATAGTCACTCTGTAGAGGAAATAAAACGGCAGCCGATATTTATTTAAAAATGAACTTAAAGACTAAACAGTATATATGACTAATCAAATGACTGACTATTCAAAAGGAAAGATTTATAAAATAATTTGTAATATTACTGGTGATATATATATTGGTTCTACAGTTAATACTTTAGAGCGAAGGTTAGAACAACATAAATGTCATAATCATTCATCAAAACTAATTATAGAAAGAGGCGACTATAAAATTTTATTAATTGAAGAATATCCTTGTGAAACTAAACAAGAATTATTATGGAGAGAAAGATATTGGATTGAAAATAATAATTGTATTAATAATAAAAAACCAATTATTACAAAAGAAGAAAAAATAGAAAAATGGAGGAAACTCGCAAAAGAGCAATACTTAAGAAGACCAATTGAATATAAAGAAGAAAAAAAAATATATGATAAAGAATATCGTGAAAAAAATAAAGAAATTAAACTAAAAAGAAACAAAGAATATTATGAAAAAAATAAAGAAGAAATAATGTGTGAATGTGGTTGTATGGTTACTAAATTTAATAAATCACGTCATATAAAATCATTAAAGCATAAAGAATTAATGCTTGATATACTCTAGAGCCTCAGAAACTGAGTGTCCCATATCGTGAGCCATTTGCTCTAATTCTTGTAATTTTGGAACATCTTTTAGTTTAGACGAAATATAAATGTGCCTCAACATTCCCGTGCTGATTTTCAGCCCATCAAATATTTTATTAAGACGTTGCGACAACTTAACATTAGTCATTTTGTTTCCGTAATGATCGCAAATGAGCCACTCGGCTTTATTATGTCTAATCCATTTTGTTAGTATAAGCTTGAGACCTTTTGGAATAGGAATGATTTGTTCATGATAAAACTTTGCTGTCTTATATTTATTGAAAACAAAATTGCCTTTTACAATACAGTTATCCTCTTTAGGATTGAAGTTTTTTATTTTAAATTCGCACCAATCTGTAGATCGCCTAGGAGGTAACCAAAAACCGCATGTCAAACTTAAAATAATAAAATCCTCTAAAGTTGCATAATCCTTCTTACCTAATTCATCTTTCGAATTAAGTAATGGTTTCACTTTGGTATAGCTAGCTTCATAAATCTTTTTAATTTCATCAAACGATTTCCAATTCTCATCTTGTTTCTCAGACTTGGTTTGCGTCTTAATCATTTTGTTATAATCAGCAGCATCAGCCATCATTTGCTTTCGGTATTTATCATTATCATCTGCAATACAAACCAATGCTGAATAAGTTGTCTTACGACTAGATGGGACCTTGTTTTTAAGTAATTCAATAATATCATCTTGATTATTAAACCATTTCATATTTATTTCACTGCCTTTATCATGATGACTATAATATAATGATTTCAAAAGTGAAACGTAGGTTTTAACGGTATTTTCACTGATACCCTCTTTCTTTTCTTTAATCTTTTCTGCTAAAGACATTATAATATATTAATAGATAAATTAATTTATTATAAAGTGTTTATCCAACTATTAAAGATTTATATGATTTATCTAGAAATTAAGTTAATGTCTAGATAATGTAGTTAAAAAGTAAATTTAAATATTTTAATTTACTTTTTATATGAATTTATCAATTATTAAGTTAATAATTGGATAAATATTAGATAAACTTAATAGTTAGATAATCGCCACTATATTGTTTCCTTAGAGACGCACTGAGATCTCACCCGTGTTGGTATCATGTATGTAAATAATATCTTGCTTAGAAATGAAAAACACTGTGAGCGTGTTAGTAGAGGCATTGGCAAGCGTCATATTCAAGAATGTATTTCCAGCGTTTAAGTTTGCACCATCTAGAATGCCAAATTTACTAATCTTTTCCATATTAATGCCAAAATGGAATGAGGATTGTTGAGTGACAGCAGAAGTAGAAGAAGCAACGTTTGTATCAGTATCAGTTGGGAGAGTTCCGCCAGCAGCATAAACCAAATAATTTGCTGGGACGAGACCACTCTTGAATTCATAATTGTTAAAAGAACTATTACTTTCTTGTAATGTAGAGAAAGCAGTTGCTGGAGCTCGTAACAAATCAATAGGGTTAGGAGGAACTAGCATTCCATTGACGTTATATGCTATTGCTGATGCTTGGGGCATTTTACTATCATATATGTAATTGATACATCCAGCAGTGGTTAAAACTGCTGCCTCTGTGAAACGTGTCCATAATGCTTTCACCGAACTGCCTCTTATTCCCGAAAGAATGGAGACACTTCCACTCGAAGCTGGGAGAGTAGCAGATGATACACGGTAAGTAACACCATCGTAATATTGGACACCAGTTTTGTTAAGCATTTTCACACCTTCCATACCAATATCAACATATTGGAGATCAATACTAATATTATCAATGGAAACCCTCATGGTAGCAGCCGTAGTAGCTGTTCCCGTTACAATAGTCAAAGGCAAAATTGCTGCAGTTTGGAGGACTAGCTGAAGCTTGTTAGTTTTTCCGCAATAAAAGAACTTCTTAGCTCCCTTACCAATTAAGGAGTTAATCAAAGGCATAGAGTAAGAATAATATTTGCTAGCAGTTGCAGCAAGAGTTGAGGCATCAATTGCAGAAATTTTATGACCTTGATTTAAATTTTGAGAGTTTGAAGCAGCACTCTCATATTGAAAGCCATACATTAAAGCGAGAGCATCACGTTGAGCAACGTCTATCTCTAAAGCAATGAGAGCATCTTGGACTAGACCGACCAAATTAATATCATCAAGCAAAACTCCCGATTGTGACTGAATATATGATCTATCAAAATGAGCATAACCAGAGGAACGTAATTGACAATTTGTGATGACAGCAGCAGAGGGAGTATTTACAATCTCGTAATTTACTCTGAAATTCAATGTGCTAAAACGAGGATCAATGAAAGTAGCTCCTTGGCCACAGGGCACATCAAATATGATATTGCTGTTAGAACCTTGCAACTGAAGAGTAGATGAGGCAGTAAGAGTTTGAGTGGCAGATTGAAAAGTTGACCCGTTTGAGGGAACAACTTTAACAGTATAAGCAGAAACAGATGGGGGTAGCTGGTAATCTATTTCGTTCTGTAATTCCTTTGGAAAAGCGACTTGACTTAACATTATAATATATGTAAATAAAAAAATATATTATAAATCTTATAAATTGTTGTCTAAAGCTTCAGAAATAGGAATTTTATTTATAAATTCTACTAAATTGTTAAATCTCATTGGTTTTTTAATATTTCTTCTAAAGATATTAAATTTCAAAACAAAGTAAGAAGATACGCCATTAAAATTTATTAATCTATTATTATCATCCGTTATGCTTAATGTTAATGATGTCCAATTAAGGTTGCGAACTATAAACTCTGAATTGCTATTTTCATAAATAACTTGTCCATTATTTCGACTAGTGTTTGGGATACTGGCCAATATATCTGAACTGGCTACAGTTGAGTTTGTTCCTAAATTAATTCCATCATTTAAAATATTGCAGTGTAAAATAAAACGAGGGATTGGCAAAAAATTCCATGTCCTTGGCATTATTAGTGTGCTTAAATCGCTTTCAGTAAGACCGCTAAATCCAATTATATAATCACATGTAGAACCAGCCTCAAAAGAAAATGATGTAAATATACCATTAAAAAATGTATATTTATTAGTTATGGTATTAGTTGTAATTGTCCATCCATTTCCAGTTGTTAAAAATGTTCTTAATAATGCTGTAAAAGTAGATAATGAATAATTTCCTTGTGATAAAGTATAAGTGCTTGTTGTAGGAGTTAATCCGGAATATGTTGTGACGACTAAAGTATTATTATACTCATTAACAATATAATTACTGTTACACATTACAGCATAAGGCATTTCTAATGTGATGTGTTCGATGCTGTCATCTCCTTCAAAATTTAAATATCCTCTTACATCATAAGTTGCTTTACTTTTATATGATCCATTTAATAAAATGCTACTGGTAGTTTGGGTTGAGAGATGAATAACTTTTGTGTCCTTAATAAGTTCACCTAATTCTATTTTATCCATTGTTAATATAACTAAATATTAATTTTACTTCATCTTTTATTTCATCTTTTATTTCATTAAATCTTGTCTTTCAATTTCTTCAACTAATTCTTTATTTTGCTCTACATATGTCTTAAATAATTCCAACATTTTTAATGGTTCTTCGCTGTTGATTTCAATTTGGAATTTCTCATTAATATATTTTAGATCTTCATCATTTTTTCGTTTAATATTTTCTATAATATGTTGTTTGGCTTCTTCTGATTTGTTTAATGTAGTTGCTAAAATAATCTCTTTAAGTGCATCATCATCCATTCCTTGAAACATTAAATCAATACTACGTAGTATTTGTTTTTCTCTTTGTGACAACATTATATATTATCTAAATATTATAATTTTGCTTAATTTTCTTATTCCTAAAATGTATATTTAACAAGTTGTTCTTCAATTGGTTCACTCAATTCGAATAATAACATGATTTGATAATCTGGTATATCTTGAGGATATTCTATTAAACCCATTGTTTGACCGTTTCTTACAAAATTTATTGTCATAATTTGATTGGATTGAGGAACTAAAACATCAGCTCCTTCTTGATTGCCTAATGTGCTTATATTGTAACAATGCAATGAGGTTCCAGTAGTTGGAACATCAGATGGAAATATTAAACCAAGAGCGGTTCCAAAGTTAGTTGTCGAACCAGTGTCACTTGGTAAAGTAATAGTTAATACGCCTTGGTAATTTTCCCAATCTAAAGCTGATGATGTCCAACTATCAGATTTTAATGAAAATCTTATACTACAGCGTTTAAACTTTTTATTCCAACCTCTAAATAAACTATCAAAATCTACATTCCAAGCTACACTATTTACACTTGCTAAAATGGCTGTTTGTGTAATAGGGACTGCCAAATTACCTACGGGACTTTGTAATTTTGTGCTTAACCATAAATGAAATACTTTCTTGTTTGTTGTCATTATATATATACTGTTTATAAAAAATATATATATAATTACATCTTTTTGTAAGCAGCCTTGCATTTTGGGTCTCTTAAAGCATCTCTGTAAGACATACCGTTTTTAGAGGCGTAAGCTTTGACATGGGCGATCCACTTGTTCATTATAATATAGCTAAATAAAAAAATTTCCCATTGGTTGTCCAGTTTTCTTACTTTCGCTAATAGCAATGGCTACACGTTGTTTTTGTGCTTTCTTCTTTGTTAAAGGCTTTTTGCTAAAACATTTCTCTTTTTCACAAACTAAATATCCACCCGATACTTTATTGATGGAGTAAGGCATTATATATTTATTGAATATTTTTTTCTGATGATATATAAATGTCTTATCTCCGATATACTAACAAAATAGATATATTTAATATAACTACAGAACCAACAGAATATACACCAATAACAAATAGTAGCTTAGCTATAATAAAAGAACAACTTGTTAAAACAACAGAAATAAATATTATTATTGGAGTAGCAATTAGTGTTGCAGTTATTACATTTGTCGGACTTTTTTATTACTGCAAGAAGAAGGATAGGAATTGTTTTTAAATAAAATTGAAATTAAAATATTAGATAATTTATATAATAAATATAGAAATGACAGCTAAAATGCCATCGGTTGAACTAACAAATAGATTTATTAAGGGATTAAAAGAATATAATTTAGCATATGACGAAATGGTAAATTGGAAATATTGTGGAGGAAATAGAGGAAGACATCTAAGTAATTTTAAATTATGTTGTAAAGGAGAGGAATTACCCAATAAAGTATATGAATGTATTTGCGGACACGCTATTATTGAAAATTGCTATATAACAAATGGAGATGAAATATTAGTATTGGGAAATTGTTGCATTAAAAGATTTATTGAGAAATGTGGTAAGACATGTGAAATTTGTGAGGAGCCGCATAAAAATAGAAAGGTAAATAGATGTAATAAATGTAGGATCGGTATTTGTGATGATTGTGGAAAAAAATGTGATGAAGACTATAAAAAATGTTATAGTTGTGCTTTTAAGTGATCACCAAAGAAGATTTTTTGCGAAGAACCCCGCACTACCAATAACTTTGCTATCTTTTTCATGCCTTAAATTATATAATCTTTTTCTATTATCAGCATACGTTTTGCCACGCTCTAACACATAATTTGGATAATCACGGTATCTAATGTCGCCGATTGCAGTGATAAAATTATTATTAGCATCATATACATCTATTTTCTTACCTTTATGTGTCGATGGCTTTATTTTCACTCCTAATTCTTTTGCCTTGGCATAACTATATTTGCTTATTTCGTACATAATATATGCGGCTAAAATAATATATATTAAAACTACTTAAAGCGGAATAATTTAAATACTAACATATATTTTAGTTCTACATATGAAACAATTTATTACTGTATGACCATCATCATACATATCCTCACCTTTTATGTGTTCTATTTTATTTAAATTTGCTAATATATACTCACATTTACACTCATTACATATAATATTATTACATTTAAAACATTTCTCATCACCGCAACAATCCGCTTCTTTCATAACCATACAACAAACACAATAAATCATTTTTTTTTCTTTGATAATTGTTTTTATATGTGGTTTTAATTCTTCAACTACATTTTCATCAATTATTATAAATTCTATATTTTTTGTTTTTCGCTTAGTTGCCATTTTAGTAGGTTGTTTGTATAATATACATTTATTTCATAGCGATTTAAAAATTTCAATTTTTTTTTAAATAGCCTTTAAATTGATTTAACTAAAAATAATATATTTCTAAACAAACTTAAAGACCATCGCGGGAAATGGTTTCGGGGCTTCTGTAGGGGGCTCGTGTTTCTGTTTTGTAATCGGTTGCTCCTTCACCTTTGTAGGCTTCTTTTTCTTGGAAATAAAAATGACTTCGCTTTCATCGCTGCTTCCACTGTCACCCGACGACGAGTAATCACTGCTGTCACTCGACGTTTCAATTACTACCTTGACGGCTTTCTTCGGTTTCTTTTTGTTAGTAGCTTTTGTCTCCTTCACTACTGTAGGCTCGGATTTTGGCTCTGCAATAGGCACTGGTGCCTCCTCCTTTTTTCTTCTTGCCTTCACTTCCTTCTTTTTTTCTTCTATAACTTTTAGCTTCTCTTGCAGCTCTTTTTCTTTAAATGTTAATATTACTTCCTTACGCTCAGCACCTTGATCTCTTTTCTTTTCATTTAGTTTATTAGCTTGTTCTGAACGTCTTTTTCTTTCTTCATCGCTTATGCTCACGTTACGCTTTGGTTTTGTTTTTGGTTTAAGAGTAAAATCAGCCTCTTTAGTCTCTAGTATCTCGTTCTCAGCTAAGTCTTTTATAATTCGTTCGGTAAAATCATCTGATGTCTCCATGAAATACATAAAGATAATTAAAATTCCTAAATATTTGGATCAGTTGTTAGTTATGAATAAAAGGGGGGAAAGGGGAAAAGTGGGAATAACAAAACCCACTCTTTTATAGCTTATCTGTAAGGAATGGGATTGTCCCATTGTCCCGTTTGTCCCGCTTTTTAAAGGGATGTAATATTTTTGTGTTTTCGTGGAGAACTTTTTAAAAAGTGGTAAAAACGGGACAATTGGACAATTGCCTATCTGTAAAGAGATGGGATTGTCCCATTGTCCCGTTTGTCCCGCTTTTTAAAGGGATGTAATATTTTTGTGTTTTCGTGGAGGACTTTTTAAAAACCACTAAAAACGGGACAATGGGACAAACTATTATCTGTAAAAACAAAGTATTTCATTAATAATAATTATTTTAAAAATTATCATTAATCAGTTTAATCTTCCTCATCCAAATCATTAAATCTTATACCTTCATAGCCACCTTTATAATATTTTCCTTTTTCATCCTTACCAATACCTTTTAATTCTCTATTATAAGTGTAACCAAATTTCTTCATAAAACTTTTAACATCTTCTTTCTTACATTTACTAAGAGTTACTAACAAATCTAGAGCTACTTTTCCATCCTCATTTTTCTCACAATTATCAGCAAACCACTCAAAGAATTTATTATTTTTATTTTTTGTTTCATCTGTATCATTAGCAAATTGCTGTGGTATTTTTGGAATTTTGTTAGTATAATATCTATTTGCGTACTCAATTATCAAATTAAAAATTTCATCTCTATAAAACTCTTTAATGGTATTAGATAATGTTGTGTCAGCAATAAATTCTAATTTGCTAGCATTTTCAGTCTTACGTATTCCCGTTCTATCAAAATGGGAATTAAAAGATACTTGTTTGTAACGGTTATAAACCGCCTCATCCTCACTCTTAATATTTGGTATATTATTCGACAGCACAAATGCTTTAAACATAATAATTATTTTTTCACTAGTTCCAAACATTACTTCATTTTCGGTAGTTTTACCATCTGCAATTTCTTTAATCAATTCGCTGTTAGTTTCATCTTTTGGTAATTCTTCCAACCAAACTAAACGCTTACCTTTCATCTCAGCTAATTGTTTATGTGCTTTTGGATTTTTCTTTAAAATAAATGTAGATTTAGATTTATACACATAATTCGGTAACAAATCATTTAAAATATCAAAAAAGAATGTTTTACCATTATCACCCTTACAATCCTCGGTTTTATCAATCATAAAATAAATGCTTTTTTCCAAATTAGCATCACCAATAAACGAGTAGCCAATAAGTGACAAATAATAATCTAAATGATCCTCATTATTATTGAGAATTTTAAGCAACACGGATTTTATAAAATCACTCGATGATGAATTATAATTATAGGGAATGGTATCTGTAATGAAATCATCCCACATAATACCTTCCCGAAATTGTTTTGTCTGCAAATCCATTATACCATTTTTAAAGGCTAATTTGCCTTTGTTATTATCTAATTTGCTTTCAAATTCATCGTCTGCTAATAATGCTCTTAGTGTTTTTGTTAGCACAGACAAATAGCCACTTTTGGTAATTGCGGAATATAGTTTTAACCAATTTTCTAATTGTGTAATAAGTGCCTTCTTTTCTTCTCCTTCAGCTTGTGATGATTTACGGTTTAAACTATCTTTTTCAAAATCTAAATATTTGTGAATTTCTTGTATAATGTAAAATGTAGGTTCTTTTTGTTTTTTCCATAATTGCTTATCTGTAAGCATATACCAATTTTCTTTACACAATTTAAGAGTTGTATTTAATGTGTTTTTTAATTTTAAAGCACACGCATAAGGTTCAATTACTTCATTATATGTGATACCATAAATGTTCCATTCTTTAAGCCATTCTTTATATTTATTTGGATCGCTTTTTTTAGCCAATGATTGCAAATAATGTATCTCAATTGGATGCGGATTTTTTAAATTGTAAAATAAATTTATTTTTTCTTCATCCATATTCAAATTATTATTCGAGCAAAATCGCTGCCATTCGTTATCTGTAAGCCCATTATGTTTTATACACGCACATACACGCAGCCACGTTTGTCTATCGTGGCAATTAATTTCAATCATATCTAACAATTGAGTGATTTTATTTGGGGGCGTATCTGTAAGACTAATGCTGGCTGATTTTGGAGTAGGCACTTGTGTAACACAATAATTGACGTCATGACAGTCATCAGTTTTTGTTAGTATAGTGTCTTCTATAGAACCATTTTTAAGAATAAGTGGTCTGTCTTGGTTTGGTTTGCTAGTATTAATACATCTCATTTTTTTTAGTGGTGAATATATGCTCTCGTCAAATAATTTGTCTATTTCAATTACATCACTAACATTATCAACAGTCATTTTATTTATAGCTTTATTTAAATTCTCAACAAATGACTTCATATTATTTCTATTGTCTTGCATGTTAGTAACATAAAATCTAAATGAATATTTTGCTCGAGTATCGTCATAATTATTTGTGTGTGATGTAGCTACTGCAATATTAGGCTTTTTGTTAGTTTGTTTAGTGAGAGCATCAGTAATATATTCAATACATTTTGTTTCTAACCATTGAGCAGTATCATGATCATAATCTTCTTTTTTACAATAAGCATCAACATCGAAGTTATATCTAATTATATCACTTATTACTTCGTATGTAGGTATCTTCTTTTCAATTCTACTAACAAATGCAGCAGTTGTAATAGTATCATAACTATTTCCATTCCAATCATTGCGAATATTTACGGACATTCCTATATATATCTCTAAAGATAAAAATATATTTAAATTGTTTTTTCTAAATATATTTAATAATTAATTAAATTTCTCCTAAAGTTATAGCTTCGACGGCGGCCTTTTTTTGTTGGTATTTCTCTTTCATCTTTTCTAAAATTTCAACCTTTTTCTTTTGGTAATATTCCTTTTTTTTAGCTAAGACTTCATCACGATGTTCCATGTAATATGCTTTAGAATAAACATTATGTAGATCTAAATTGAATTGATAATTATTTTCAATCCATTTCTGTCTTGATTTCTTTTTGGCTTCTGTGTTTGGCATTTATTCCTATACTATCTGTAAATATAATTATTTCTTTAAATTGTTTTTTATTGTATTTTTTTTTGCTCCTCTAATTAATTTTTTAGAACAAACAGAACAATTATTCATTTTATAAAACTTTAAACTGCAATAACAATTGGAACAAACGTAGTGGCCGCATTGTAAAAGAGGAATATTTTTGTCGGCAACTTCTGAACAAATATAACAATCCATATAATATCTGTTAAGATTTTAATTTGCCTAAAACAAACTATTTATTAGATAAAAATCTCTCATATAAATATTTATAACATTCATTGTGATAATATCGGTGTTTATAACCATCTACCGTAATAATATATTTAGCTTCTTCAATACATTTGTTGCATATACGGCAAAACCTAATTTCGCCTAGCTTTTTTGATTTCTCCATAGCAAACATATATTTGCTAAAGATAAATTAACTAACAAATAATTATATTATAGGGAACCTAGGTTCCCTTATGAACCCTCCTTTTTTGGGGTAGCCCTTTTTATTTTATTTTATTTAAAAAAGGGTTATTATGAATTATATAATAGATTTTTAGCTTCATGGTATTTTGCTCTTCGTTTAGCATTTATTTCTTCTTTATTTGCGTGATAATATGCTATATTTTTATTATTTATTAGCTCCTTATTAACCTCTCTATATTTAGTCATACGCTCATCAATTTTTTCCTTATTTATTAGACGGTATTTTGCGAAATCAAATTTACCATCCTTAAAATAAATGCTTTTACTTTGTTTTATTTCGTCCATATATAAATTACTAAATATTAAAAATACTTCCAAATAGGCACAAATAAATCATTTTGTCCTTTTTTAAATAAAATAAAATAATATAAACCATACCATTTTTGAATATTCAAACAAACAACATTATGAATATAAAAACCTAATTTATTCAATTTTGTTAGTCGTTTTGGAGTAAATGATTGAAATGATTTTGCATTTATCAAAAAACCAATTTCTTTTAATAATGGTAATTCAATAATAAACTTTTCCAAAAAATAAAAAACACAATTTTTATATTTTCTGCTGTCGCCATTACCAATCATGGCTTTAAAAGGCGGATTTGTATAGAGTTTTGTTACTTTACTATTTTTAAAATCATAATCGAATATATCTTTTTGTAATATAAGTTCACACCATTCTTTTTGACAATTTATAAGTTCATATAAATTACCGTCACCTTTAAATGGTTCAAAAAATATATCATCTGCATTTAATGGGAATAGTTCCAATATATGTTCCCAAACTGGAATAGGGGTTTGTATCATATCATAACAACATGTCTCTAAAAAGTTCATTTAATATATACTAACAAAATAATTTTAATTATCTGTAAAAATAATTTTGTTAGTATATTTTATAAATATATAGTATATATGATCAGAAGTAGCCAAAACTCAACCGATAGCACTTTGAGTGAAGAGAATATTGAAAAATTGAAAAAAGCCGAACGTATTAAATTTATGAAAAATAATATTAATAAAGAAAAAAACTGTTATAGAAAATTAACATTAATATTAAGGCGTTTTTGTATGTGGTTATATAATAGACAATGAGTAATTC
>Ga0181359_1000076_pt1 | contig 18539 bp, 19 predicted proteins | sample Fa13VDMM15SD_FD_141229 | JGI IMG/M metagenome (GOLD analysis project Ga0181359, IMG submission 141229) | Freshwater viral communities from Lake Michigan, USA - Fa13.VD.MM15.S.D | ecosystem: Environmental > Aquatic > Freshwater > Lake | place: USA: Michigan | collected 2013-09-24 | reverse complement strand
GAAAATAATGGAACTCGTTTCTCCATACTTGCGACAGAGTGAACATCACATTTTGTAACTTCACCTTGTCCTTTTTTGTGATTATATAGAAACTCATTACGAATATAACAACTCCAATCGGGTAAGTTATGATTTAGATAAGACATTTTTTAATACTACTTAGGAGATTTATAGTAGGGACATTAGAAAGAGGAACACTCCGAAGAGTTGGAAGATTATGAGGATGGAGAGCATTTTTTATTGATGCTTTTGTAGGTATTTTGTAGGCATTTAATCATTAAACTCAATATAGATTTTTACTTATAGGTTTTTAATTCTATCTTCAGATATTTTAAAATATTCCCCATCCAATTCAATGCCGATGAATTTTCTATTTAAATTATTACAAGCAACCCCAGTTGTCCCTGATCCCATAGTAAAATCTAACACAACATCATTCTCATTACTATGTGTCATAACCAAATTTTCTAATAATGCTAATGGTTTTTGAGTTGGATGTAAATTTGATTTTAAAATATCCCTTTTATAATTTAAAACTTGGAGAGGATACCTAGTTCCATCATCTTTATATTCTTTGGGTTTTCTACAGTTACTATCAACCAAATTCCCCAATTTACCATCTTTAATTTTATTGGATCTTAATTTACCAATATGTAATGTTTTTTGGGGATTATAAGTTGCTTGTTTTCCATAAAAAACTGAAATTGTTTCTATTACTTTACCAGGTCTTTTTTTTAACTGCATAATATTGGTTGCCCTTTCCTTCTGCCAATACCAATCATATTTGTAATCTTTTATATTACTAATCCTCAAATAACTACTAAAAGGTTCTTGTCCAAATAGCAATACGGGGCAATTTGGTTTTGCAATTCTTTTTAATTCAATCCACATTTCTTCTAATGGGATAATAGTATCCCATATACAAGATGTAGTTCCATATGGAGGATCAGTAATAATAGAATCTATACTATCATTTGGTAAAGATCTCATTACTTCTAAACAATCCCCCAGATATAATTTATTGTTATTCATTTAATAACTCCCACAATTTATTATAGTCCATTTTAGTATGCAAATATTTATTAATGTGATATTCTATATTAGAATTTTTTAAGTGAAATTGCCCTTCTCCAGTATTTCCTCTATGCTGTTTATTAGAATATTGAATATTGGGATCTTTAATGATGTCTTCACTCAATATTTCAAAAATGTATATCATATCCTCAAAAAATATACCATACCAAAGTATATCAAAACATTTTAGTTTTATTTGTTGAATATTGCAATCCCATTTTTGTTTTGTTTTGTTTTGATCTTTTATCATCTTTGATAGATTATCTTGCATCATTACTTCACAAATATTTTCTTCCGTTATAGAGATTGCTTTTTGAAATGCCCTTGATACTTTAATTTCGCATTTTTCATTTTTAAGTTTTCTGTCGTAAGATAAATGATCAGAATCTTCCAGATCTTTTATAATCTTAGAAACTAGAATTTCACCAACAGTGCCAAACTTTCGAGTATGCAAGTTGCGTATTGAAGACATTAAATTTTTCAAAACTAATAAAGATACTATTGAGACCTCTTAAAGTCCATTATAGCATAAAAAAAGAGACCCGTAAAGGATCTCTCAATTATATCAACCAATAGAAGGAGCAGTTAGAGCAACCGAAGTTGTTTCTGCTGCCGCTAGGTCTAAAGGAAAGTTGTGTGCATTCTTAAACTTTCCTCAACTATCTGATATTGCTATCAGGATTGGACTATATCATCACCATTTCTGGTGTCGGACGCTTGAACCTGTTATTAAGAGAACTATATCCCTCAGGTAGTCTCTGAACCTTTCTCAGATGTATCTGAGACTTGGATGCTGATTGCCCACTTGGGGTTTCCAGCAATTCATCCGATTTAAAGAGCGCAAAGCACAACTTGACGCTCGTGCATAACTTCCATTCCGAGACCAGCACGATTAAGAACATCAGCCCAGGTGTTTACAACACGTCCCTGACTATCCAGGATACTCTGATTGAAATTCAGACCGTTGAGGTTAAATGCCATCGTGGATACACCAAGGGCGGTGAACCAGATGCCTACAACAGGCCAGGCAGCAAGGAAGAAGTGAAGTGAACGAGAGTTGTTAAACGAAGCATATTGGAAGATAAGACGACCAAAGTATCCGTGAGCAGCAACGATGTTATAAGTCTCTTCTTCTTGTCCGAACTTATAACCGTAGTTCTGACTTTCGGATTCTGTGGTTTCACGAACCAATGAAGAGGTTACCAAAGAACCGTGCATCGCAGAGAACAATGAACCACCGAAGACACCAGCAACACCTAACATATGAAAGGGATGCATTAGAATGTTATGCTCTGCCTGAAACACAAGCATATAGTTGAAGGTTCCCGAAATACCAAGAGGCATAGCATCAGAGAACGAACCTTGACCAAAAGGATATACAAGGAACACTGCAGTCGCAGCAGCAACAGGTGCAGAGTAAGCAACCATAATCCAAGGACGCATACCTAGACGGTAGGATAGTTCCCACTCACGTCCCATATAGCAGAAGATACCAATTAGAAAGTGAAAGATGATCAGTTGAAATGGTCCACCATTATACAACCATTCATCCAAAGAAGCAGCTTCCCAGATAGGATACAAGTGAAGTCCGATAGCATTAGAAGAAGGAATAACAGCACCAGAGATGATGTTGTTACCATACATTAGTGAACCAGATACAGGTTCACGAATGCCATCAATGTCCACAGGAGGAGCACCGATGAATGCGATGATGAAACAAGTAGTTGCCGCAAGAAGGCAAGGAATCATCAGTACACCGAACCAACCAACATAAAGGCGGTTGTCGGTAGAAGTAACCCATTCACAGAATTGATTCCATGGATTAGATTGTCTTTGTAAAGCAATAGTAGCAGTCATTTTTGAAAAGGGTAGTAGATATGAGTTCAAGGGAGAACTGGTAGTAAGTATTTCCACGGTGCCCTAAACCTTGGATATGAGAGACACTTTACTTCTGATGGTCTCGGTTGCAGAAGTGTGACGAAACGTAAAGATTTGTCTTTGTTTCTTAACTTATTTATCATATATCAGAATTCCCTAACAGTCAAGGAGTATATATACTCATTTTTTTTGAAGTGCTTTAATTTTTTTAAGTCTATCAGCATCAAGGCGTTTAATATGAGATGATTTATGATCAGACCACACAGCATCATTTAAAGATTTTGTACTCCCCCACAAACTGCGTTGATGAGATAAATTTCTCATAGTTGAAGATTGGATTGTATACTTTTGTCTATCCATGCCATCTTCAAAAACATTATTCCAATCCATCATTGTTATATGTTCATGTTTTGCATAAATTCTTGGACTTAATCCTGCATATGATTGCATTTCTTTTAAAAATTCATCCCTACGTTTCCACTGAGAATTTTGTCCTCTTTTAGGGTGTTTTCCTTTTCTATTTTTATTTTTTAAATCAAATTTTAAGTCAATTCCCCCAGCAATTGTCGATGGTGGTTTGTTCTGAACACGAGTAACATGCATTTCAGTGAATTGTCTTGCAGCATCAAATGAATGCTGGTCTCTGTTAGATCCAATCAAAGACCATTTCCACCAAAGATCACAAAAATCATTAAACTGTTTTGTATTTTTTACAGTTCTCCAAATTATAGTGCAACAAGGACTAATGTAATTTTTAAAATTATAGTTTGTTTCTGATAATTTTTTTGTCAATTCTATACCATCATCGTAAGAGAAAAATTCACACATAAATCCTTCAAGCATTTCATCATAATAACTAAATCGATAACAATGCTCTAAGGTTGTTACTCCTTTTGTAGGAAAAACTGTCTTTGAAAATTCTATAAACTCTTTTGTTTGTATATAACAAGCATCTATCCACACTGTGTGCTCACCTGGTTCAAATAATTTATGAGGATTTATTTTTGGAAAAGCAGATAGTCTTCTTGAACATTCTAAATCACAATAATTTCTAATATCAATGTATTCCCACGGACCCTTTGTGGTGTCAATTGTTCCATCATGGAACATGACGTATCTCACATCTGGATCATAATAATTTTCTTTAGGTATGTTATCATAATTGTTGGTAATGCAACTATAGACAGTAAACCTTACCTCGTTTTGTTTAGTCAATTCTTCTAAATGAATTTGATATGCTTCCTTCTGTTCCTCAGATTTTTCTATGTCATTAGAAATTTTATAATCAAACGAATTAACAATTTGATCAAAAATATTACCATTCTTAAGACCAGACAGATATCTAAGATGTTCCAAAGATATTTTAGATTTACAATCTAGTCCAGAAATCTTTGATAATTCATCAATAAAACCTTTCCAATTCCATTCATTATTTTTATTTAAAGTATACTCACCAGATTTTCCTATGAGATCGTTCCACCAATCTCTATAATAAGTAAACTTAGAAATGATAGAAACTGGATGCTCTCTAATATAATCTATATTAGATAATTTCAAAGATGCTGAACCAGACAACTGATCTCTAGGACCACAATCCAAATATAGATCCCACCAAAGTTTTGACCACTTTATTATTTTTACATTTGGAGTTCTCCATAATATACATGCAAAAATTGTATTATGATTATTGAAATCATAATTTTCTTTACTCAAATATTTTGTTAATTTAAAAATATCACTTTCATTTACCCACGATCTTAAATAATATTCTAAACATTCTTCAAAATAATTATGATGTTCTGGATGATCCATCACAAGCAGTTCTTCTTCTAAAATTATTTTAGAAATATCAAAAAATTGCTTATTGTTAATTAAATGTAATCGAGAAGCATCAACATAAACACATGGGTCATCAAAATATTCATGAAACATGATTTTTGGATGCCTGGATAATACAACAGGATCCTTATGTTGATATTTAATATCCCTTAGTTCCCAAGGAGATTTTGGTTCCACAGTGCCATCGTGAAAACAAATATACTGATGACCAAGATCTTCAATCTCAGGAAGTTCACAATAGTTATTTGTAATGCAAGTGTAAATAATCATTATATAATCCCGTAAACTTTCATGTAAAAATCGTGAGTTGGATATCCTGTGTATAATTTAGGATTTAACCCAGTTAGTTTTTCTAAGTCACTCAAAAATTCATCTTGTCTTAAATATTGACTTTTATCTCCTTTTTGTGGATGCATTCCTTTTCTTCCTTTTTTATTGAAGTATCCTAAAGGAATGCCAGAGTGTTCTCTTTGTTCATACACTGATGGTAAATCCACATTGGAAAGTCTCAATGCAACATCAAAAGATATTTGATCTCTATTGCAACCAATAAGAGACCATTTATACCAAAGTTTATTAAACTCAGTCATTTGATCACTCATAGTTCTCCATACAATAGTGCCTAAAGGACTTCCATAAGTTCTAAAATTATAATTTATTTTTTTCAATTCCTCTGTAAGACGAATTGCATCCTCATAAGAAAAAAATGCACAAGTAAATCCTTCTAACATTTCATCAAAGTATGAAAATCTTGATGCATGTCTTAGCATGGTAAAAGGAAAACATCCTTGGCTTCTATTAATAAACTCCCTAGTATGTTGATAACAACCATCGATCCAAATTGTATTTGTTCCATTAGGAAACCAAATATGAGGATTAGCTTTAGGGAAAAAAGATAATCTACGAGGACACTCTTCTTGATGATAGTCTCTGATATCAATATATTCCCATGGTTCTATTGAAGTATTGATTGTTCCGTCATGAAAACAAACGTACCTTACATCTGGATCATAATGATTTAGTGGAACAAATTCATCATACCCATTTGTAATGCATGTGTAGACAACCATATCTTTTTTTTCAACATAATCATTAAGTTCAAAAGGAGTGTATCTAACACAAGCATACATTCTATTGACGGTAAATGTATCAACGGGTTCTCCAAAAATTTCTTTTAGTTTATCTAGCAATGCAATTCTTTCTTTCATTCCTGGAATTTTGTGGAGTTTATACGCTTGTTTATACTCTTTTTTTCTAGTAATGCTAAGTTTAAAGTTTAATTGTGGAGTAACTTTGTTTACAACATATCTAAGCGGTGATTTATATTTTTTAGAAATTAAAAATTCTGCAATCGAGCTAGAAATTTGATCTCGATTTACACCAACATCATACCATCCACGCCAAAGATCATTCCAATCATTGACTATGGGACAAATCTTTCTCCAAATAGCACAATTGATTGTTTGATGATAGTCTAACAAAGTATAACCGAGATCTTTTATCTTTCTAGACATTTCAAGAATTTCTTCTAAAGTAGAAAATCCTTGAAAATAAAGTTTAGAAAATTCAGCTAATAAAGATCTCTGATCTGGATGTTTTTGTAAGCAAAAATCATGTTCTAAAAAAATATCTTTTGAAAAATTTGTAAATTCTTTTGTAAGAAGATAACATCCATCTATCCATACTGTCAATTCTCCCTCATCAAAATAATGATGGGGGAGATGCTTTGGATGATAAGATCTTCTTACAGGACACTCAATTTTCAAATCGAGTTTAATGAATTCCCAAGGACCTTTATTTTTTAATTTGCCATCATAAAAACATACGTATCTAACATCTGGATCATAATAATTATCATCAGAGATACTATCATATCCATTTGTAATACAAGTATAAATGATCACAATTCAGAAAGAACTTTACTACTGACGTTTCCAGGTTCTCTAAGAAACCAACCAGTTGCAATGTATTTATTAATAGGACCAGTCAAAAATCCTCCGCGATGCATATGAGTGTATGCAGCTGGCCAAAGAACTACTGTTCCTTTCTTTGGATGCAGTGCTAGTTTCTGATAAAGAAATTCTGTAGCACCTCCATTCTCAGATGGAATGTCATTCAGATATACCATCCAAGTCAAAACACGATCACGATACATAAAGACACCATTTTCACAATGCCACTTATGATAACCACCACCCGCCACAGTTTTTTGAACTTTAGTTGTCCAGGATGATACAGGATCACTATCTTGAACAATTCCCTGATAGTGTTTTGCATACTGCTCAAAACACTGCCCAATAAATGTATTGAGTTGCATTGCCATTTTTAGATCAACATATTCAAGATATAATTGATGATCGCTTCTACTCAAAATTTTATCTTGAAATTGATCTTGTCCAGAAGAAATCCATTCTCCAACTTCAGGAGTAAATTTTTTATCCGTCCAATTATCAAATGCAAGAATAATGCTGTCGCACATGTCATTTGGGACAGCATTATCAAAAATACCAATATGATCTATAAGTTTCATTGTTGTTGATTTAGATATACCTGTGGTGGAATTCTACCACAATATTCATCAAGTTCCATAATTTGATCTACGTTTTGGTCTGGACCTTGAAGTTCCCAAAATTCAGCAAGAGCATTTCTGCTGTCCTTATGAAAGACATCAATATGTTCTTCATGAATTGCAGAACCAAGATCAATCCTATAATTGAATATTGGAGTAGAATATCCTTTACCACTATCAAGGATTAAATCTTCAGACACAGCTCTTGGTTTAATATTTTGATCGATCTTCCAACAAGATCCTCTGTTATGAAGTTTGAAAATTTTTTCTGCATGATGTCTAGTAATTATATAACATGCAGCAGAAAAATCATTGATAAATCTATGATGTAATTTTAGAGTGATACCATTTGGATTAATAATCGTAAACTGACAGGTATCAAAATTGATAGGAAGTCTTTTCCTAACTTCTTTCCAAGTAAAGTTCCAATACTTTGCAGTAGAAAGATCAACATCATCTTCCATAATCATAATTTCAGGAAGATCTGTTTCATATAGGAAATATTTGATTGCATTTAAATGAGAAAGCACACAAGCAATCTCACCTTGGTTCATATTATGCGGAATAGTTCCTTTTAAATATGAAGTTGGATCATCTTCTTTACCATCAATGCCAGAAATGCGATGATGATTTTCAATTTCCCAATAAGAAAATTGATCTTCCATATATTTCCTACGATCAGGAAATCTATCGAGGTTAATCCACAAGCACTTTGGAAATTCTTTCAGTTTATATGCAGACTTATTCTTATCCACAAATCTTCTTCCCGTGAACGATACCTCTATTTGCCATGTATGGTTGATTTGTATAATACTTCAAAATATTTTCTGGGGACATTCTAGATAAGTATCCAAACAAACTTCTATTCTCTTCAATATGAGGATTGTTGAACCAAGAATTGGAAGTTCTTTTGTGCTCTAGATGATAAACAGCATCATCAATTCGTGCTACATGAGATAGTTGATTGAAGCGATTATATCTTTCATCATCTTCGTATCCATAAGAAACAAAGTTTTCATTTTCCATACCTAAACGAATATATTCTTCTCTATCAAAGAATTGACAGAACCCAAACTTAGCATCCCAAGGTCTAGTATTAGTAAATGCTAAAAAGTTGAAATTAGAATTGATAAAGTTACTCGCTTGCTCATCATCAAAGAAAATTTGACGTTGATATTCACCATAACCATAAGGATAAACTACCTTGATTGGTTCTGGTTTTGTATTAGGAAATTCTGGATTAATAAATCCGTTTATGATTAAATCTACTGCTTGATTATAGACATGTTTGGGTAGAATAATATCACTATCATAGTTAACAACAATTGGCGTTGTTGCCATCATTGTCATATCATTGAGTAGTTTTGTTCTATGAAAGGTATAGTCATCAGTCTGTTCAAATACATGAACAAGATTTTTTAATTGGTCTTTAGTCAACGCTTGTTGCAGTTGGGGCAAAACAGACTGCTCAAAGGTAGATACACTATCAAATTCTTTTACAATAATATTAGTATCAAAACCACGAAGAAGATAGATCAACGTCGTAATAATATTACGCATTCGATCATCTGTTTCAATTCTCAATGGAATAATAAATGTTGCTTCTTTCAGTGGTACATATTCTTGTTTTACAAATTCTAGTTCTTCCATTAAATTATTTCCCAATTTAAACAATATAAATCAGATGTGTCGTGTGCTGCAGTATAACCAGTTCCAAACCATTTCTTAGGTGCAATAATACGTTTATCTTTATTTTCACATAACCACGATCCCCACCAAGAGAATGATGAGTTTGCAATAATAAAGTCTGTGCATAGTGTCATCATACACAAATCTGCCAAGTTATCCCCACCTTCAGAGATGAGGAACCTGTCATCAGTAAATACAGTCCCACACCATTCAGGATCGTCAGAAAAAACAATAACATTACGAGAAGGATCAAATTTCAATAATGCTTCATCATAATATTCTTTTGGGCATGGAGGATGATTATCTGAGTTTACAAGATAATCTCCACGACGAACATGTAATGCGATAGGAGCATCAACGCTATCAATTAGTTCTTTACATGGTCCGTAGATATCATTTTTGAATTGAAAATCCTCACGAATTTTTTTTTCAATATGCGAAAAATATTTTGTTGTCTGAAGATATCCATATACATTATGTCCATCAGACATATTATCGAATAGGTTTTGATCAAACTTGAACGATGCTTCCTGAACATATGGTCCAGGAATAACAGAAATATTTGTTAGACCAACCAATTTGAATGCTTCAAATAGTTGATGGTCTGTCCAAGGATCTTTGAAATCACTGGGGGGAATAGCAAAATCAAATCCACGATGTGCAGCAATACCATGAAGTCCAGCATACTGGAACATTTGATTGCCTAGGCGACCATGACGACCTAGATGATTGAAACCTATCATTTATACTTCTCCTTCAAATACTTAATTTCAGATGGTAAAAGATGTTCGTGAGAACGTTGTGTTTGGTTTTTATGTTCTCTGTTAGAAATGTGATAATCAGTTAAAACTGCAGGTTCACCGTGATATTTATAGAGACGATAGTACATATCACAATCCATAAGCATGGTAAGTTTTTCATCAAAAAACTCATTGAGACCATTTCTTATAGCAAGAATAGAAGGAGAACTCAATGTATTTACTCCTTCTAAAAGGCGATCATTATATTGTGGTAGTTTTGGATTGTAATGTGTATGCCCATTATCAATAGTATGTGCAAACCCAGTTACTGCCCATAATACATCATTATGAAATACTTTGTCAAGCTCTTCTACTAAAGTTTTAGTTAAAATAAAATCATCTTGGAACATGATTTTTAAAATTTCCCCATCAGCATGTCCTAAAACACAATTAGTATTAGCAGATATATTTCCTAGGGAATTATTATTTTTTACATAATTGATTTCAAATAAATCAGCATACTCACGACATGCTTCTAAAACGTCATTATTTTGACTATGATCTGAAATCCATACATTGAAATCTTTACATGTTTGTTGAGTTAGTGCATGAAAGATTTCAAACAAATACTGTTTAGATCTACCATGACTTTCATAACACGGAATACAAAAACTTACCCTCATAGATCTAGAAGAAGTTGATATGCTTCACAGTTGCCATGACGCAATGCATCACGAACTTTCTTATCTACACTTTCATGAATAAACCACTCTTCCATAGTACATGAATTATTACGTAAATTTTCTCCTACAAGATCGTAACCATGCTGGGCAAAAATTTCTCGATGAGCATAAATATCTCCCCATCCACGATAAGCGTCATGTTCATAAGTAACGGCATTGAACGATAACTTATCTAAAGGGAACTTCTTTAGTGCTTCTAATGTGATCGCAGGTGGTTCAAGATCAAATGAAAGATAATCCATATGTCGTGGTAGACCAAGAGTATCTACTGTTCCAACATAATCAAACTCCAATGCATCTGTACAAAAAAGTTGTGTATTAGGTCTCAGTCCAGGTGTCCACATATCACAGAGATCTTTTTCTAATTCAATAGAAAATCCTTTCCATCCATATTGTGCTTCAAGCAACCATGTATTATTACCAATACAAGGTTGTGCTCCACCAACCTCAATGAATGTTCCATCTTGCTTGGCATCATTGACAACCAGAGCAAAAATATCTTGCCATACTTGAGAATAGTTTTTCTTTAATTCTTTCATCCCCTCAGGTTTAACCCGAAGAAAATTGTAGTCTTTTTGAATATAATTTGTTTGATTAGATCCGTTGAGTGGCATTGTTTTTCACGTCCTGAATAATTTGTCTGGTTAGTCTGGGAACAACATCGTTGTCACCATGAAACTGTTTAGCAATCTCATAGTTCTCTTCAATAGCTGACTGCCTACTATTATAGTAGTTTTCATCAATATAGTCAAAGATATTTTCTAAATCCTTAATATCATTGAAGGTAATGATGCCATCCATGTTGAACCAGTCACCGATGTTTGGACATCCATAATAAATGGGAATAGTTTTACTTGCAAAACAATCAATAATTTTTTCAGTAAAGTAATTTTTTTGTTGAGAATTTTCTGCTGCAATATGGAACATTGCAGTTTCAAAAAAATCATTCCGCCTTTTGTGAAACGGTGGTGATTTGTGTTGATAGATTTCCAGTCTATTGACTTCATCTAGTCTAGCAAGTGCATCATGAATTGCCAACCTTAGTTCATGTCCTGGTGCTTGACTTTTACTACTAGTAACAAAAGTAATATGTGGTTTCTTATTGACTTTAAGATCTTTAAAATCTAACCAAGAAGACCCCCAAGGAAAAAGTTCTGCAGTCTTATAATTATCTAAGATTGCTTGTCCAAATGTATAGATCTTATCAAACGCATGAGCGTTTTTTAGAGCACCTTCATTGACAGTCGGTGCAATAGCATAAGGTTCTGCAAGAAATAAAATTCTGTAGTCTGCGTCTGGATTAAAAGATAAGTTATCAATCGAAATACTAACTACAGTATTCCCTAGATCAAGTCCATTTTCACCCCAAGGGTTCCACCATAATTGAAATATGTTTGCCTTCATCTGATCTCTTGAAAATGATAATGAAATCCAAAGGTTTCCTCTTCGCTATCAGGCAAAGTTTCTTCTCTGGAGAATTTAGATGCAACTTCTACGGGTGCGAATTTATATCCGTTTTCTTCAAAAATGTGTCTGTTATGAACACAAATGTTGCCGTCTTCATTATATAGCCCAGCATTCATGTGCTGATAAAAATCACCAGTATTTACTTCCCAAGGCACTTCTACTATGCTTGGAAGATCCAATAATTTCTTACTCCTCAATGAAAATCCACCATTACCTACACGATGATTTTTACCCCAAGGATCTAAGTATGCTGTAGGATCATCTCTCCATGGGGCTCCAATATAATCATATTGAAGCCAGTCGTTATCCCACAACCAAGGGCGAATAACATATCCATCAGGATGGATCAACAATACATGAGATGTTTCTACATGTTTACCAAGATTATAAATGCAATAGAAGTTGAAATCGTTAATGCTTTGGATTGGATATGTCAACTCAAAAGTTGCTTGATCACAAAGTCCTTCTGGTTTACCATTACTACCAAGAAACTTTACAGCACCCCATTCAATCTCTTCACAAGATTTATTAACAGCATATACCGCATCCGGTATATCAATATCTGCCAACATCAATAATGTTACATCAGGAATTTTTAGCACGTTTCACATCTCGATTGAATACTGAATATAAGTCTAACAGATTGTTGTCTAAATGTCTAGACCGATCATAAAGATCTTCGTTGTTTGTAAGTAGTGTTTTGGTAACTTCTGCATAATCATCTACCCAAAGCACAGGATAATCTTTGTATAGTTCTTGTAAGTATGGCGTTCTTTTCATGATAGGAACTCTTTTGAGGTAAAGAACTTCCCAATTTCTATGGCAATCAACACCATTACCCTGGGGACAAATCATGAATTTATGGTTTTGAATTTGTCTGCAGTAGATATCATATGATATTCGATTATCAACAGTAGCATACTTTAATTTTGCAAATTTTTCTCGAATATTACCACGCTCACTAATATTTGTGTGCTCAGCATGGTTGATGTAAAGAAGTTTTGTTGGAGTTACATCTTGCTGTATTGCATTGTGTAAGATAGCAATTCGATTATCAGATGAATGAATAATACGTTGAACACCATATGGAAATGGGTGAACTTTACCACCAAATCCAATAGCATTAACACCATAAATTGCTTTTACATTGTCTGGAATTAAATCATGAATGTCATCGTTGATAGGAGTATCTTCTAGATTAGTAAAGATTATAAATTTTGTCTCTGGAAACGATGCACATGTCTCCAATATATTATTTGCCTCAAGCAAAGCATCAACCCACTTCTGATCTTCGTCATTAGTGCATTTGATCTGTCGATTATAAAGGCGAATGTTATCAATAAAAATTGTCATCCATTCTTTTCCCTTTACAAGTTCAGAGAATTCTGAGTTAGATGGATGTGCTTGTTTCATGAACGATCCGGGTACACGTCCAATGCATCCAGACTGATCACCAAAAGAATAATCACAGTGATTAGAAACTGCTACGCCTTCAATAATATTCACCGGATAAACTTTGCAAACTTACTTGAATTTTTAATAATATATTCGGGAAAGGTATCATCAATAGGAACAACTTGTGGAGTGTAAAGATAATCTCTACCAAAAGGATCCATACCTTTTTCAATACGTTCTTCCATAGTATTTCTAAATTGTGGAAGATTGTTTTCCTGGTGTTCATATGCATCCATTTTTGCACGAACAGTATCAGCATCACCAAAGAAACTCCAATGCCAAGATCCATCTTCAACTTTCCATGCATCTTGATGTGACTGTCTGAGTTTATCTACACTCATAGTCTTTAGCATCTTCATGGTAGAAACTCTTGTTCCCATCCACTCCTTCTCACACAGAAGATTTAGATAATAATAATAAACTGGACCCTTAAGAACATAGTGATTGCTTGGATCAAACCATTCATCAATTGCTTTGATTACTTCTGGATTAGCAATCTCATCAGCATCACTTGACAAAATAATATCATCGTCTTGTGCATGATCTAACAGAGCATAAATTGCACTATCTTTATGAAAGCAAGCACGTTGATAATGCAATGGAAGTTTGTAGATATTCTCTTCCATCATGTTGCGATGATATGGAATATCTTTCCAATACTTTTCTAAGGTTTTATTATCATCAACTGTAACATGGTGGATAATTTTATCTTTCCACTTTTTGAAACGATCTTTATTCTCTGCAAAGTATAATGGTTTTTCCTTTCCAGTAAATGTAATCGTAGCTTCATTGATAACAAAATAATCCACTACATCCCCTAGGATATTCATCCTAAGTTCTAGCAGATCAAGTTCATTATAAAAAGTAAATGTATCAAAAATTTTCATAAAACATATTCAAGAATAAACTTCCGTTGATCTTCCACATTTGTCCACTCACCAACTTGAAGATAGTCATTCAATTTCACTTGATAGACTTTAATATCTGTACCCACAAGCATACTATAATTTAGATGCTCTGTCAACATTAAATCTGTACAGTAAAAATTTTGAACTTTATCACTACACAGTGCAGCAGCTACACAAAATGTTCCCACACCAGAATTTGCTAAATTTTTTGCTGACATTAGGGTTACAAAGTCTTCAGCAACAGAAGAAGATTGAATAGTTACTTTTGGATTTTGTCTAAGAACTTCAACAATGGGATTGTTTTTATCGGGTTCCGTAACAACAATCGCTTTTTCAAAATTAGAAAGTAATTTGTTGTAAAAATCAAGAGGATTAGGAGTATACTGATGACCGTTAGGATGAACTTGGTCAAAAATATCTCCACTCCTAAGGTGAATAACAACAGTATCGTCAGATATAATTTTCCTGGGTGGCAACTTTAGATGTGGTGCAATGTATTCTTTACAAATCCTACGCATGTTGCGATAGATATGATCCCTAGGAAGATCAACTTCTTTATATAGACCTTCCCAGTAGAAGAACTTTGATGATAGTTCTTGAGTGCCATATCCAAATGAAGTTTGGTATTTGGAGATAATTTCATGATCAATACTTTCAAATTGTGTCATCAATACTTCAGCAACCATACATCCAACAGCACACTGCTGAATGTTATTACCAAGTCTTCCATACCAATGTGAAATTTTTACTGACATACAAACAAATTTCTTGCTTCAGCACCTTTAGAAATAAATGGTCCCCAGATTGTTTCTGGAATGACTGTTGGATCTACATACCAATCTTCATAAGGATTGTCACCATTACAAACATCAGCAGCAACCAATTCAAATCCTTTAGATTTCAAAAATTCTCTTGATAGTTCTCTTGCTTGAGGACCATCTTTATAGACATCTGTTTCGTATGTAATGACAGAAACTTTATATTCATCAAAAGGAATTCTAGTAAGAATTTTATACGTTGTCATCGCAGGTTCACAGTCAAGTGAAAGATAATCAATCGTTTTATCTTTCCACCTACGACCATCCAGTTTCTTTAAAAACTCAAAGACAGTACCATCTGCATATTCACATTTGTTATGACGAACTGTATTGAATAGTTCAACCATTTCTTTGTTGATTTCAACAGAAATTCCTTTCCACATAAACTCATCTTCTAAAAGAAAAGTATTATTAAATTCTACTGGATGATTAGCACCAACTTCAAGATACTTACCACTACGTTTTCCTTGAAGCATAGTCAAAACAAATAAATCTTGATATGCTTGAGAAAAATTTCTTTTAATTTTTTCAACCCCAGGGAAGTTGTTAATTAGGATATCACAATCCACATTGTAATTTGTATTCATCAGTCAACACTATAAATTTTTTTTAAAATTTGATTAGTAATCCATTTATAAGTTTTTAAAATTCCATCTTCCAATGTCATAGAATACTCCCAACCAAGTTTCTCACGGATAAGATCGTTGTTAGAATTACGTCCACGAACACCAAGAGGACCATCAATATGATTTTTTTCTACTTGTTTATTAGCAACTTTGGCAGCAGTATCTACCAACTGATTGATAGTTACCATTTCTTCAGAACCAATATTTACTGGTCCAATGAAATCCGAATCCATCATGCGACGAGTTGCCTCAATACATTCATCGATATAAAGGAATGAACGAGTTTGTTCACCATCTCCCCATACATCAATCGTTCCCCCTGCTTCTGGAAGGTATCCTACTTTACGACAAATTGCTGCTGGTGCTTTTTCACGTCCACCTTCCCATGTTCCTTCGGGTCCAAATATATTATGATAACGAGATACCCTAACAGGTATACCATGATTCCTATGGTACGCAAAGTAAAGACGTTCCGAAAAAAGTTTCTCCCAACCATATTCAGAATCTGGTGCGGCAGGATAAGCAGATTCTTCACGGCAGTCAGGATTATTAGGATCAAGTTGATTATGCTCTGGATACATGCAAGCAGAACCAGAATAAAAGATCTTGGTATTATTAGTACCAAGTCTTTCATTCATTTGATGCTGCATCTCAAGAACGTTTAAGTTAATTGTTACAGAATTATGCATAATGTTTGCATCATTTTCACCAGTGAAAACAAATCCTGCGCCTCCCATATCAGCAGCAAACTGATAGATCTCATCAAATTCCTGAATATAACGATAAGGAACTGAATGATAGAAGTTTCCTCTATCACCTTTATATTCCAGAACACGACGAACAAAATCTACGTCACGAAGATCTCCATGAACAAATTCATGTGCTTCAGTAGGAGAATACTCAGGGCTCTTTAAATCTACACCACGAACCCAATATCCTTCGGATCGTAGTCTTTTAACCATATGACTTCCAATAAAGCCACCTGCACCAAGAACTAGTGCTTTTTTAATATATTGAGTCATACTGAATGATAGAATAAAGTTTCTTTTGTATAGTTTTGGACAACCTCTTCTATGTAGTCGATCATTTCGCTGGTAATAACTGGACTACATCCAAGGAAAAATACATTATCTAACACTTTAGATGCGTTAGGATAGTTTGATGCTGGTTCGATGTGACGATATCCAGGATGTGCAAGAATATTACCAGCAAAATAATTTCTTGTTTGAATACCACAACTCTCCAAATATTTAACAAGTTGTGGTTTACCGTCATCATATACAATAGGAACTCCAAACCAGGAGGTTTCGGCATGTTCTTTTTCTTCAATAACTCTTACACCAGGGATCTTAGAGAAGATCTCATGAAGTCGAACTTTGTTGATACGACGAATATCATGTATCTCTACTTGTTTTTCCAACTGCACAAGACCAATAGACCCTTGCAAGTCTGCAGGTTTGAGGTTGTATCCTTGAACGCCAAAGACATACTTATGATCAATATCCTTATCGTACCCTTCTAACCAACGGTCGAAGCGATTACCACAAACACCGTTAGGCAGTTTATTTTGGGATCCTACACAATAACATCCACGACCCCACCAGGCAAAAGATCTAGCAATCTGAACAATCTCTTCAATGTTAGAGGAAACCATTCCTCCTTCGATAGTGCTGATATGGTGAGCTGGGTAAAACGAACACGACGCTGCGACGGCATGTTTGGTAAGAAGATCACCTCTCCACTTACTACCAAGACTATCACAGTTATCAGCGATGTAATGAAGATTATACTGCTTGATAATATCAAAAAACTTATCAAAGTCGTAGGGATTTCCTAAGACAGGTGAAGAGAATACTGCTTTTGTTCTAGTCGTAATCTTTTCACGGATCTGTTTTAGATCCCAATTCAGATCACTGTAATCAATATCAACAAAGATTGGTTTCAAACCATTCTGAATGATAGGATTAATTGTAGTTGGAAATCCACAAGCACAAACAATGATCTCATCACCATCTTGCCAGTCAAAGTATTTTTTTAGTGCAGCGATCATCACCAGGTTTGCAGAAGAACCTGAGTTGACCATCAAAGAATGTTTGAAATCAAACATCTTAGAAAATGCTCGTTCAAACTTATCGACTTCCTCACCAGCAGGCAACCACTTACCTTCTAGAAGAGTTGTAATTGCTGCAGCAACTTCACGTTCATCCCAGTAAGGACCAGAGTAAAAAATCTGATCCCCCTTCTTCCAATTCTTATTGGCAAGATAAGGAAAAAGGTTTTCACCTTCACGTTGCAGTTGCGAAATAAAATTTGTTACTTTTCCGTTTACAGACATAAATCTTTGACGATAAATTCTAATGAAAGTTTTGGTTCAAACCCAAGCATTTGAAGTTTCCTTGTGTCCATCCAGAAGTTTTCTGTCTGAACATTTTTATGAAACGCTGGCGGTTCCATATTCTCAATCTTACCTTTCGACTTTATATAGTGGTTAGCAAGATGAATGATTTCACCAACTGATGTTGGTTTACCAGATCCAATATTATAGATTTCGTTTAAATTACCACAATCAATTACCAGTTTGATTGCACGACAAACATCTTGAACGTGCATAATATCACGACAATGTGATCCGTGATTATAAAGTTTGATGTCATGATGAAGTTTGAGTTCATCAATCAACCAAGTAATAGCATTCTTTTTTCTAGATGCTTTTTGATCCCCAGCACCAAGAAT
>Ga0181359_1000073_pt1 | contig 19345 bp, 17 predicted proteins | sample Fa13VDMM15SD_FD_141229 | JGI IMG/M metagenome (GOLD analysis project Ga0181359, IMG submission 141229) | Freshwater viral communities from Lake Michigan, USA - Fa13.VD.MM15.S.D | ecosystem: Environmental > Aquatic > Freshwater > Lake | place: USA: Michigan | collected 2013-09-24 | reverse complement strand
GGAAGTGATTCATGCGATCATGATCAAGCAGGTGATCTTCTGCCATGGTATTTTGTATGGTAAAGTGGTCATTGATCGCATAGCCAAGATTGGCCAAATTGATTGTGTCAATACTGCGATTAATCTCTCCACAGATGTATTCTAGTGAACGATCGCTTTGGGGCCATCCTAACCAGCAGTAGTTTTTTTCCAGATGATAGTTGTTCTTGATCAAGTGAGTCAATGCTGCGAGCCATTTTCGTGAGAGGCTGTTGTGCTCTACATCAATGTACACAGTCAGCACATGATCAATTTTACTACGAAGATCTATTTCAATTGAATTCAGCAATTTCCATCCACCATTTTAATACCACAGGCCTGGCCGACAGGATATCGGTCATGGTCACTGATTGTGTTCTTATGTTTTCTAATTGTAACACACGAGCACGGCCTCGGGCAAGACTTTGTTGGTAAGAGTTGGGCCATTGTTCTTCGAATACGGGACGATTCTTTAGTTGCGTCAAGACATCTCGCATGGCGCCTGAAGTTTCTGCTATCAATTCATCCAGCCAAGGTTCCAGCAGATGCCTGGGCAGTGCCAAGGGACTCATGATGATATCTGGTGAAAAACTAAAGATAACCTTGGCCAGGACATCTACACCGAATCGTCTAGCAAGTTCTGTAATTCTGCCAACTTCGAACATGCCGGGCAGAGTGAGCGTAAAGTCAATTCTGACTTGACGTGGGTGACGTTGGATCGCAACTGCCCCACCAAAGTTTTCAAGCCATTGATCATAGTCAAGACCTGTTCTAATGTATTCGCCAATTGAGCCTGTGCCGTCAAGACTTGCACATATCTGCCAATCGCGTAGCCCAGGCAGAATGTCACGATAGAGATTGATGCCACGATACTCAACTCTGGATAAGTTTGTATTATATCTAGCATATACTCTTGGCCCATCCCCTAGTTCTATTATGCGTTGCATGTAGCGCCAGTGTTGTTCATACATCAAGGGCTCGCCACCCACCCAGTACACTTCTTCTACTCTGTGCTGTTCCACAGCATCTGAAAATTCTTGTTCGATCTGGCTGTCTTGGAACTGAGAGATCTGTGCCCGTACTTCTGGCCGCATCCAATTGTTTTTAGGATTACTCCAGTTCACCATCTCATGTGTTTTCTGCTCCGACTCCCATGCACTACTCAACATGTCTCCACAGGTCCTGCATTTGAAATTGCACAGGTTGCTGAATCTATAATCCCAACTCACTGGTTGCATTGTGGTGTAACCGGTGACATCAGTTTGTTCTAAAATTGCCGAGTATTTATGGTCAAATAAACGACTGAAGTATGTGCGATACACATCTGTATTCAGCAGCTGATCATTACATACTTCACATTCGGGCATGCGTTCACCAGCCATCATACGGCGACGAACTGATCTCATGTGCTCGCCGTTCCAGTGCTGTTCTAATGTGATGGGGATGTAAGAGCCTGTACCCGATTTGGTATCAATGTATTGTTCAAAGTTCTGTGCAGGTTCTCTTGACGCACAGCACATGCGTCTTTCAGTCTGTGGGCTAAGATAGGTATGTACCCATGGTGCCAGGCACAACGATTCCGATTTAGTCATCTGATTCCACATGTGTCATTGCATGCTGATAATTTTCCTTCTGCAACTGAAGATTTACTCCAACTTTCTTCTACATGATTAAACCAACCAATTGCATGCTCTATACCATATTCTATAGCATTGTTTTCATTGAGGAATTCTCGCATCTGAAAATTTACAAATCTAGTATTATCTGTTTGTGGGGAGAACCCCAACCAACAACAAGGATACACATTTCCATCTGATGCGATGTAAATCTGATTTGATTCTTTTGCTTTACATTTTATTGGATAACTTTCTTTATGATATTCTACATTCAATCGTGCATCACGCTGGTTTTGGTTTTGCCATAAAACATCAAAATCTGTTGATCCTTTATAGTCACCCACCACATGACTTAGACGACGATCAGAAGTGAATACTGGAAACTGATTGCGAGAATTATCGGATTCTTGATTAACTCGGAACTGTCTAAATCCAAGTTCTCGTGACATTGCTCGACATTGTTCAATCTGATGTTTGTTATGATCAAACACTATCATAGTCCAGATCGCGGCGCCACCGGCCGCAATAAATTTTTTAGCATTCTCAATAATAAAATCAAAATCGGTATTCTGCCGATACAAGTGATGGGTATCCTTGAGCCCATCTAATCTAAACGCTATCTGTACAGGAAATTTTCCCAGGTCATGCCACATCTTAGGTTGTGCAGATCCATTGGTGCTGACTTCTATATACAATTTAGGGTTTGCCTGATAGAAATATTCAATGATACTCAATGCATCTCGAGCTGTGACAAAATCTCCATAGTTGCCGTTGATCAGTATACTATCTAGCTGTTGCACAAATTCCGCTGGAAAGATTTTTTTAATCTGACCTAATTTCAAATCACAAATTGGATAATTATCAATCACATCCACTCCATGGAAATTGCGGGGGCAAGACGGACACATTGCATTGCAACGAGAGCTGATCTCAAGATGCACCTTTTTTATTTCATTATATTCAATCATGTTTATTTTTCATATCCAAGGATGCTTGCCAATTCTAGGGTTACTTTTTTTAGATCCTGTTGTCTGCGTTGATCTAATCGGCGTATTTGTTGTCTTGTTTCTTCGCCGTCCGACGACTCACCGCGATTCATAAAATCAATGATACGGTCAAACTCTTCTCGGAATTGTTCGGGCGCATCACAGGTACTGAGATAATCAGCAATCTGTTGTTTGGCATCAACAGGTAATCTCGAAATTGAAAAATACCAAGCATCATGCATCATGTTCCAATATACGAAATCAAAATCTTGTAATGCTATCCACAATGCTACCTCGTCGAGATATCTCACGTTGAACACATTCACTGTGGTGCAGCATTGTAACTGCAAGTTGGGCATAGTTTCACGCATGATCCTAAACTTGCTAATGTTCTCTTTAACAGTGCCCCAAGAAGCATTCGAGCGTTGATATTCAAATCGTGCTCCAATGTCATCCACACTAAATGCTATTTCTACAGTTTTGAAGTGTTGCCACACGTCCGGCCCACGATCAGGAAAAAGTGTACCATTGGTGTTGTAATGTATCTCTACCTGACCGGCGATGCCACGATCTACCATACCTTGCAGCATATCAAAGTGTTGGGCGATCATGAATGGTTCACCACCAGTGAATTCAATGTAGTGTATACCATCAAGTACACCGTCAATCTGCTGCCAGAAATGATCATTCTCCTTGGGCCAAGCGCCGGCTCGCAACATCTGATATGCATGACTAGATTTTTGATTTGCACGTGGTGTAAAAGAAATCTCTTCGCTGGCAAACTGTGAGCTGCTCCAACTTCCGCAGATCCTACATTTGAGATTGCATATGTTTCCCAGTTTGAGATCCAAGAACATCAAAGGTTTAGCATCTGTGTTCCAGTGATCATCCTTGAGACTGTGTTTAAGACGATCCAGGGTGTGCATGCGTTTTGATTTGCGTCCTGCATCTTCTTCATTCCAGCATTTTCTACATGTCTCCGGCCGTTGCCCTGCTAGAAATCCTGTGCGTAATTCTCGCATGTGGCCACTGTTTTGTATATCAACAAAATTGGCATCGGTTAATTTAAACTTGTTTCCGTTATTGTCCAGGATCTCGTCATCGGCTAGACAACAAGGCCTCACTGTGCCGATTGGACTGGTTTCTAAACTAATCCAAGGCAATACGCAAAATTGGTCGTGTGGTAGTCTCATTGCAATGCATGTAGTTCGGGTATCACATCCAATAGTTGTTCAGACCGTATCACGTCCAATTCATGCGTTTTGCGCCAGAAGGTATCAATGAGATGTGTGTTATCTGTGGCCATCATGAAGTTGATTGCTGATTCAAACCCCACTGTGGCTCGATTTAGTTTGTCTTTTGTACTTAACCATTCTAAGTGTTCTTGATATTTCACCCGCAGAAGTTGTTTGTACTTGATAGGAGCAATGTCAATTCGATAATGTTCCGGATCTTGCAGTATGTTCACGTTGAGATCTTGAGGGTTTATCAACCCACGTTCCGTCCAATCTCGATGAAAGTCGGGCAAATGCCATGCATTCATTATGCTAAGAGTGGGTGAAATATAGAAGTCTACCTGAGGGCATACCTGCAACATCTCAATCCTATTCTGCTCGACTTGTTTCCAATCAGTGCCTTTGCGTATGTATTCGGCATGTTTTCCTGATCCGTCAAGACTAGCACCCACTGCCACACTATCAAATAGTTTCCAATATTCAAACACACTTTTACCTTTGAGATCTGTATGTGTAAAATTTGTATTGTAGATCAGTTTGACCTCAAATCGTTCTCGACGAACAAGTTCGTCTAATATCTGATAATGTTCTTCCATCAGCAACGGCTCGCCGCCGGCAAAGTATATCTGTTCCACATGATCAATGTGAGGCAACAACTGATCCCATACATCAGTTTCTGTACGCCCTGCATAATTCAATGCCCGATTGTGTCTTTTCCAGTCACCTCCAGCCAGCTTGGCTTGATCTTGATACCATTGGCTAGAGAATATATGACCGCAACTGCGGCATTTGAGATTGCAGAGATTTGAGAAACGAATATCCCAATATGTTATCTCAAATCTATCTAGTGTTCCATCATCTTTTGTTTCTGCTACTCGATTAATCAGATGTCCATGATGTTTATTTGCTGATTTTCTTCCTGAAAAAAACCCAGATGTTTCTTGTTCATAACATCTAGTACAAGCATCACTACTTTTCTCTGACAGCATGTTTACTCTGAGTTGCTTCATTGGAGTGTCATTCCATATTTCCGACATGTTATTGATTTTAAGAGTTCCTACCTGTCCTAGAGAATCACTCATACAACATGGAAATGCTTGCCCTGTAGGCCAGGCGTGCAGATGGATCCATGGGTACATACAAAATTTTTCACTGTCCACTAACAAAAAATTCTCACGTTCACTCAATTGATTTAAATCAATTTTGAGTGGATTGGAAGATCCATATTGATATGTTTCTTTTCTACTAGAAGGATGATGTTGAACAACGACAGGAACATTAGTGCCTTCGTCAACATATAGTCCAGTGATAGGAATAACATCAGAACTAATTTTCTTCAAATACTCAAGCTCTTGATTAAAATTAGGATTGTTGGATAATATCACAATGAAGAAATTACTAACATCTACTTCGTTGGCGGTTATCTGCAGATTTTTTAAAATAAGACCCACACTGTTATTTTTTACATATATATCTCCACTTCTTTGTACAAACAAAATGCGTTGATTGTTGGCATATTCATCTCTGTGTATTTTGTTAAATTCTGACTCTAACCAAATCTGAGCATGTTCATAAGGCATACTATGCCAATGGTCAAGGTCGACGACCCCAAGTACATCGTATTGTTTTTTTAATTGATCTATTTGTTCTTGAAATGTCATAGCGAGTCATACCAGGGTTTAAGTGCAGGAAATGTCAGATCAAAGCATTTGCCTCGACGCTGATCATATTGTGTGTAGAACTGCTTGAAGTCATTCAGCAGTCGGGGTCGGTCAAATGCTTCTGAGTGCGGAGTCTTCACAATGTCAAGATAATCAATCAAGCGTTGCACATGGTTGACTTCGTGCTCATGCAAGAATTCACTATCCCACCAAGCGTCAAGCCACACTTCCAACCGCTGGCGAAATACTGTGCGTAGCTCATCGGGCAACACTAGTGGTGATTGGAAGCTAGGGAATCGCAAGATGTTCAAGGTAAAACTCACAGCATCACGGCCGTGTTCTCGTTTCCAGTTCATTATGCATTCTAAGAACTGATCCAGTGAATACAAGCACAATGCATTGATGGTGTTCATGATGTGTATGGTACGGAACTTTCTGCTATCCAACAGGCGTTCTACATTGTTGGTCCAGTCATCCCACACTAGACCATCTCTGATGTATTCAGCCTGCAAGCCTACACTTTCGTTGGATGTGTAAAGATCAATCTCCAAGCCGTTGATGCTATCGAGCAATCGATCCAGATCTACTGCCGTGCCCAAGTTTGAATTGATGGCCAAGCGTGTTTGGCTGCGGCCTGGATTGTGTTTGAACCAGTCAATCAGTTTCCATGTTTCGCCTGACATTAGCGGTTCGCCACCGGTGATTCTTAGTTCTTGTAAGGTTCGGTGTAGGTCTGACTCCCACCATGCAAAGAATGCCTCCACATACGGATTAGTTTCACCGAATTTATAAAGTTGGCTAGCGTCGTGAGTGTGAGTAAAATGGTTCCGGCCATCACTAACAAGTCCGTTATAAGGTCCATTCTTTCGTATATCTCGAACCCAAGTGCTACTAAAAGCAGGGTTGCAATAACTACAAGCAAATTGACAAGTGCGATCAAATGCAATTTCAAGGGTTCGTAGATTAACATCAGCGTCTGCTGGAGTTTCAAATGCTTCATTCAATGCCTCTATCGGATAAATCTTACTTTTGTATACTCTGTCGCTCACAGCATCGCTACCCATGTCTTCGATCTTCCAGCAATACTCACAACCACCGGGTCGTTCGCCTGCGATCATCTTTCGCCGATCTTCTTTCTTTTGATCAGTATTGTGCAGCAGCCTAGGGTTGGCCCGAACTTTATCAATGTTCACCAAATGGGCCGGAGGGTGATGGCAACTGGTAGTCATGCCACTACCCAACCAGATGGTAGCATTGTACCATTTTGCTGCACAAAAACTTGAGCTCTTGGTGTCCAGCACCTGTTGCTTGAATTCTAAGTCGGTCATTGATGTTGTTGTAAGAATCGCCAAAAGCGGTCAGGAAATTCCTGCGAGATCCGTGGACCCAACGCCGCCATGTGTTGTTGATTATACTTACTTATTGCCTGGGCCGCGACCAGAAATTCATCTAAATCACTGGCACACAGATCTCGAACTACATGGGTTATCCTGTCCAATCGGTCTTGATTGTTGTCTATCTGATCAAACGATTCGTCAATAAGATTGTGATAGGTCTTGAATCCTGTGTTGCGTAGATCTCTATAGAATCCGCGATTGGCCACTGCCACAAACGGATGTCCCATGGCGATGGGTTTGTAAATCTTTTCACTGCGTAGACTGTATGGGTAATCAAACACAGTTTCAGACACCAGGCTAAAATAGGTATCAATGTAAGGTTCGGCCCGGATGTATACATCACCCCATTGGTTGTTGAACAATTCATGCTTGACAAATGCATGTTCAAATTGATTCTGGATGTTTGAGTGATATCTTTCTACTTCATATTGATCGGGCAACAAGTGTATGACGGATTCACGATTCAATATGTCGGTATTGTAGGTGTGATGATAAACCGGTGTGATGTCCAGGTTAGTCCAAAGTGCATGTTCTAACAAATTGGCATCACGCATCTTTTCTATCATGTATTTTCTATGCGGGCGTGTGCGACCATTCAAGAACAAAAATTTGTAAGGTTTGTTTATCTTGCTGTATATTTCATGTGCCCGACTTGATTGTTCAACATTTTGTTCATAGCCAATCACTCGATTGAGATAGCAATCATACACCATGCAGTTGAGATCAGATTCCATGTCTCCACAGCCCACTAACAGCATTTTCTTTTGTGTTATTAAGTCAAGTAATCCCAGTCTTTGACATTGTAGTTTTAGCACTATGGATCCTTCACTGGGATTGGCCAACACTGGCAAAAAGAATCCAGCCTGGGCTAGTGCTTTTATCTTGGCGTAATGACGATTTACTGTTTGACGAGCAAATATTGTTATTGAGTTTGCCTGCGGTTGATCAAACTCCCAAAATGTATCATCTACAAGATGTTTTATTTCTGAGTAGATTTCACAAGATGTATCGCAGATGATTCTTCGTTTATCTAGCATGTAGACTACACTGCTTCCACCAGGTGAGCATTTCTGGAAAGGTTGCCTCAAAGTCGGTGCCTCGTCGGCGATCGTGCTCTGAGAAAAATCTATAAAAGTCTCCTAGATCTCGTGTGCTTACATTTATTGTCGATCGCATCCAGGCTATGTCACGCTCAAGTCTTTGAACTTCGTAATCCTTGAATCCATGGAACGGATCCGCTGTAGTTTCTAGATTGGCCACCATAAAGTCTCGTGCTTGTTCTAGTTTCACAGCATAACTTTCTCCCAAGGTCTGTAGGCTTTGCCATGCAGGCTGTCTCAGCACAGGAGTATCAAACCACACACGCTGATATGTTCGGCTATAGCGTTTTCGCAAATCTAAGATCCACTGCATCAATGGCAGAAATCCTGTCACAGATAGATTGTTCATGGTCACAATGAATGTAAGACTATTACGATACGGAATGTCTCCGAGATAAGTTTCCACATTGTTCTGTAGTCGTTTAAAATCCAACCCATGACGGATGTATTCAGCTTGCGGCCCTATTCCCGAGTCAAGGCTCACATACTGCATGAAGTGTTCAATATCGGTATTGCATAGCCGTTGAACATAGTCAAAGTATTTTGTCGATAGCTCGGGCTCTACACTGAAGTTTGATGTCACAGCCAAGTGCAGATCACTCTTGGGATGAGCCAACACATAGTCAAAAACTAGATAGGTGTTGCGATCCATAAGTGGCTCACCACCGGTCATACGGAAGTGCTTGAGCTCTGGATACAGAGTAGGCCACCAAGACCAGAATGCTTCTACATAAGGGTTGTGATCACGGGCAGGGATAGACTTGCGACTGCCGCTAAAATGCTCAGCAGCGTTATGAGGAACCAAAGTAGGAAATGCCCCGTGGCGTTCAACTTCTTGCTGCCAGCTAGAGCTAAACTGCGGGCTGCAATAGCTGCATTTAAGGTTGCAAGCATTGTTGAAATTGACTTCCACATATGACGGTATCGCATCTTCATCTCCAGTTGAGTTTTTTATCCGTTCAAAATCCACGGCGGCCCAGGGCTCACCTGATCTATAATGACGATCACTTAGCTGGCCAAGATCTTCCATGTTCCAGCAGTAAGAGCATTCACCTGGACGTTCTTGCTGTAGCATTATTCGACGCTGTGCTTTTTTATGCTGGGTGTTATGTAATGCCGCAGGGTTGGTTGCGATTGCAGCAGGATCTATTGGGTGCAAAGGCGGATGATAACAACTGTTGTTTAGTCCTGTGGTGAGGTGTAGGCTCACCTGTTTCCATTTGGCCAGGCACAATGCTGGGCCCAATTGAGAAGCCATTGATTCTGCATTGTGTTGAAAATGACTTTTATTGTTCACCTAACAGTACCTGCAATGTGTTATATAGATATTCTGTTCCGGATGTGTTAAGGTGCCCACACGGTAATCTATGTTGAGCAGGCACATGAGGATAGAGTAAAGGTATTGCAACGTCACGATTGTCCCAGGAAAAAAATACTACTTTTTTATTTAAAGTCAAAGCCATCTGATAGGTCATTGACATCAACATGTCACTTATTTTGTTGTAGTGATCAATATCAAACAAACTATAAAGTTGTTTGTGCAACTCCTGATACGATTTTTCAATTTCATTAGAACCAACCATATCCACCGATTCCAAGATCGGCTTACTAGGTAAAAAATCAATGTCTCTGTTGTGATATTTTAAGTAAGTTCTTGAACCAAACGTCCAGCCAACCACGATTACATCATGATTGGATATGTTGTCATACGTATCTAATGCCATTGCTAGATTACTTTTTCCTGGCCTTGATTTATTTGTAACCAGATATCCTCCGCTGCTAGTAAACAGATGACCCAATGTTGATTGCTGTGATAATCCAGTGCCGTATGTAAAACTGCACCCATCAAGATAAAGTCGAGCTGTCATTGCTAACCTTGTTGTTGAATCACATCAATTTCTCGGACCATGACCCCACGGTTGTGCCAGTTTGATCGATAATGATGTTTGAAAAACACACTGGCTTCCTCAGTGAGCATGTGCATGGGCAGATCCAATTGTGAGTGCAACTCCGTGGCGATGTTGTTGCTCACATGTTCGGGCTGTTCATGTTCCACAGTTTGCCATAGTTCTGCTAGGGCATCAAAGTTTTGCACCTGCAGGTAATCCCAGTTGGTAAGCATGGTCATGTATGTGCCCTGCCTAGCGCCGGCCATGGCCCAGTATCCATAATCCACATCTGCGCCTACATTATGCCAGATAGTGAGATTGTCAAGATTGCGTTGATGCACACGAGTCTGAAATTCAGTCACTGTGGGTCTGCGGCCGCGATCCAGGCACATTTTAACACCTTCACGGAATCCTGCACGCCAGGCATGAAATGCCGATCCATTGGGATAGGTTGTTGAGTAACAGTCGTGCATGGCCCAGTATAGTGGGTCAAAGCAAAACTCCACTTGAGTTTCTGTGCGCCCATCTGTGTTCTCATGTGTGTGCATGTTCTGAACGTAGTTCCTGGTCCACGAACTCAATCCACCATTGCCGTACATGAGTCCATTCACATGATTCCTTGCACGCCACCTGAACACTGCCTGTTCATGTTGTTCGGTAGGAAATGTTAATGTTTGGTTAAAAAATTCAGGATCAGGAAGATTGTCACCGTCAATCAAGATAAACCGCTCAGTGGTGCTGGCCGCTGCGGCTGCTTTGTGCGCGGCGTCTGACCCACGAACTCCATCTACTCTGGTGGCCCAGGGAACCATGTTGCGTATCTTGACCCAGTGTTCTTCTTTAGCAGGTTCATCATAACTGAGGTAGATGCAGTCTAGATCTGCGATATCAATTTGTTTCAACGACATTTTCTATTTTCTTCCAATATTGTCCTGGTTGATCAGCAACTACAATAGTTGCATCATTGATATGACAAAGTGTTCCCGATTCAGCAGGAACAATTTTGGTCATCCTGGCGGTTCTTTGCCTGACCAGTTTTCCGTCAATTACCTTTACAGACCGATCCTGTAGAGCAAACTGCTCAGGTGTTACTTCAATGTACTTACCGGGCGAATCTTCATGACTGTAAAACATTGGCAGTCCACTATCATCGTGATATAGCCTGTAATGCACAGGAGCAGGATCAGTCCATTCATAATTGCGCCAGAATTCTAAAAACTCTTGTTCAGTCATATCGCCAGTGTTTCACGTGATAATGCACAGCACCCCATTGTGCCACAGTATTGATCCGCAATGGATTGCATTCCCATGTGAGTTCCTGTGTCCAGTTTTCAGAATGTGTGGAGATCATGTGTCGTTTCATGTGTACGATCTGAGGATATGCGGCAAATGGCATGGTCACCAGTTCCGGGCCAATGATCTGTGCTGCCATGGCATACACCAGATCTGTGGATGGTATCTCATCCGGAAACTTCAACAAAGTCCGATATTCCGCCCAATGTTCAAATATCCTGCGTACTAGACCAAAGAACTCTTGTGCAGTTTTGCTCAATCTCCAGTATGTTATGGCATTGTACACATCAGGCAAGTTGTTTGTGTCAAATACTTTTCTGTAGAATCTGCTGGTAGCAGGTTGATCGTAAAAGTCTCTAGCACCAGTAGAGACGACAACATCTCTGTGTTCTAACATGGTCCACCAATGATCTATCTCGCTGGCGATGACCATGTCTGCTTCTAGTTTGATGGTCTGTCTAAATGGGCTGGCTCCAAACACCTGCCAGTCATTTGCATACGGATTATCACTGAGTGGATGTGTGAAATTCCCGCGGTAGTCGAATGCATCGGATTTGTCTGTTGAATCAGTCAATAACGCAATTTTGGCATCTGGATGGAATTGTCGGATTGATCGTGCCAGTTGGATCGCACAGGCAACATAGTCAATGCTATCAACGTTCTGTGCCACCACTAGATATCCACGTTCACACTGTACTGGCAATGATGTCTCCTAGATGTTTTTTGCCCATGGCGTGAAAGTCCATGCCATGCCAACTCATTCGTTTCATCTTGCCTTGATTTTGATAGCCGATTTCAAAGTGGTCCGGGTCAATCTGTATAAGTGTATTGTCGGGCATGACCGTTGTAAGACTCCAAGGAATGTCATCAACTTTTAATGTGTGTCCACTCACAATGCCCAGTGCGATACTGAGTGCAAAATCATTACGATATTGACTGCTGGTGATGTGGTATAGATCTCGGTAATGTTTCCAGTTTTGTTGTACCATGGTCATACAATCAAAGATGTATTGTGCGGTATTGCCTTGACGGAACATGATCACAGTGGCCCACCACATGGGCATCTTGTGTGCGCCAAAATAATTAAGCCCTGAGAAATCTGCGACGCTTGCTATGTCCCAGGCTAAGCGATGGCACATGAATTCTTGTGGCACATTCAGCAGATATTTTAATTCGTTGCTGCAAACAACATAGTCAGCATCCAATAACAGAGTCCGATCCCATGGAGTTAGACTGTATGCATCAGTTCGCCCGGCATTGTACCAGGTCACAGTTTCTTTGTAATCGTCAAAGTATCGGGTGCCACCGCTCACAGGATCTGCTGAGATCACATGATCAAACTTGTTTAGTTGTTCAGGATCTGTGCAATCTGTGATCACTGCCACTGGTATATCAAGATGTCTTCGAATGCGATCAGCACTCCATGCGGCCATGGCAAGATAATCAGTGTGTTCATTGTTGAACGCAATTATCAATGCACCGGTGGTCATCGTTGTTTGTTCAGTTGTTCATGCTCCACCAGCCATGCCGTCATCTGTTCTTGCCAGCGCATCATGGCCATTCCTCGAAGTTGCTCTGGATTGATCTGCACTGGAGTTTCATACAAATCCAAGATCACTGCATCGCCCGGAGGTACCGTGGCTAGTAATACTAGCAGCTCGGGCCCGGCACGCCACATACCTCCGGCATGGGCGAATAGCATTTTGGCTTGATATTTTTCTTTCAACACGCGGCGGGCGGCCACATGATCAAATCGGGCTCGAGCATGAGCGATCAAATTGTCAGTGTTCATTTGAGTATTATAAACGAAAAAGGGGCAAAAGTCTACCTTTTGCCCTGGTGGAGGTTAGCCTATTACGCTACTGAAGCAGCGATTGAGGGTGTGCCCCAGGTATCACTCAAGCCTTGTGCAGTTGATGGTGGAAAATAGGTACACAGTGTAGTTGGTGCAGTTGCAGCACCAATTGAGGTAGCAGGACTGGTTACTCCGGTGCCGCCAGAAATATTACATGTTACACCAGCGCCGCTGACTGCTGGTTGTGTCCAGGTAGTGACCAAGGTCAGTACTGTGCTTGAAGTTGCTGTGGCGGTTGTGCCAATGGTTTCATTAGTATATGGAGCATTGGTATTAGTCAGTAAGAATATTGTTGTAGGTGATCCAGTTAAATTATACCATCCGGTGGTTGTGGCCAATGTGGTTTGTGTTCCGCCTGCGCCGCTAAGACGAGTGGTCCCAGTATAACTAACCCCGGCGATACTCTGTGTTGTGCCGTTGACTCGTCCAGTTAGGTTGATGGATCCTGGATAGCCCGCAAAGGTATTCCAATCGCCGTCGATGTCGGTGCCTGTGCTAGATTTACCATATTGCAAGCGAACCCGGCCGCCAGCATTCCAGAAGTATCTGGCTTGATCTGCACTGGGAAATGTTACAGTATGCGTGAACACAATAGTACAGGCTGTTTGGCCAGATCCGGTGGTACCAGTTTTACTTGTGGTGCCTGAGAATACGCCATATTCTGTACCTTGACTTGTGGCATTGCCACGGTTGGTGGTACAGTTGGTGATATCTGTGGCCACATTGGTCAAGATAGCAACGATATTTCCAGTAACTGGAGCTGTTCTTGCTGTTAGGGTCGTGACAGTTTGGCTGCCGGTCACAGAAAGATTGTTGACCAGGGTGGCCCAGTTGGTAGCAGTCACTACACCACTGGTGCTTACTGCTGCAATTGATGTTTGTCCCCAGCCAGCGTCGCCTGAGCCAGTACTCCATACTCGATTCAACCCTGCTGTGGTATTACCTGCAAAAGTATTGTAATCACTTGCTTCGATCAATTGGCCTGATGAATAAGTCATATATCTGCTTCCTATTATTTAATTGTGACGATGGCCTCTACTGTGCCCACATCCGCAGTAGTCTTGCCGGTTAATGCACGACCAATCACATTAAACGAAGTTGCTTCTCCGGGCTGTGCTGCACGAGCCATGCCTGCACCTGCGGAAATCAATCGATCACCTTTGTTCACGATACCTGTCACTTTCACAGGAACACGGCCTGTCATGGCCACTGGAGGATGTGTGTCATTGTCGCCTGCACCACCATTCATGGTGAAAGCCGGGCGTGTGGAAATAACTCCAAAAACTGTGTCGCTGGCATCGTGTCGTACTCGGGTGATTTCTGCTGATCCGCCCAGTTCAACCACTGTGCCTGGCTCGTAGATCTCGTCAGATGCAAAACGCTCTGCCACGTCCGCATACAATGCTGTGGTAGCCTGTGCAAACACAGTATTGAAATAACTAGAACTGGATCCGATGTTGCCCACAGCATTACCTGCTCCGTTCACAATAGCAGTGGCTCCTGCGGCTGTGTTAACTGTGGTTGATCCACGGATGGTGGTCATGTTATTGGCACCAAACATGGTGATCATGGTGGTTGTAACCCCGCCATCATTGATCTGAAGCACTAAATTACCATCTTGTGTTTGATTGCGAAGGAACACATCACTACCGGTCACGCTGGCACGGAAATCCTGATCAGCACCCACACTCAATCCTGAATCATTCAAGATGCCCAGGGTACCTGTCATGGTCTGGTTAGTGGTGGTTTGCAAGAACCCTGATGCGGATATATTACCTATGGTATTGGCGTTGTTTGCTGTGCCCTGAAAGTATTGCCCCACACTAGAAATTGTGGTGGCCAGTGTGATACCCGGGCGCACGTTTGATGCAAATCCTGGGATCGCAATCTGCGGATCAAATGATGCATCTTTGCTGATAATGCCCACAATGTCATCTTCAACATACAGTTCCACAACCACATGACTCACACTGTTGGTGTCTGTGATGGTGGCAGGAATAGCCCCGGTCACACCGGTGCCTGCGGTGTATGCCGGACCAACCAGGATAAATGCTGTGCCACTGTAAACATTCAGCTGAGCATTGGTGCTGTCATACCATAAGTCACCTGCCACATTTGAACTTGGTGCAGTGGCTGATGCAGTGGCTCCGGAAATTACTTTGAATGTGGTACCATTGTACACTTTCATGGTGTCGGTGGTCTGGTCCCACCACAGTTGACCTGTGAGTGGTGCTCCTGGTGCCGTGGTGTTGGAACCATTTTCCAACAAACGAATGATGTCGTCGTTGATAAACTGACCATAACCAGCATAGTTTTTGCCCACCAGGGTCATGCTTGAACTGGTGTTGATTGTACCGTCTGGAATGGTTGCGAAAATCGAACCATCTGTGAGAGTGATTGTATATGACATGTTTGCTTGCTCCGAATCTTATAGGTATTTATTACCTGTTAATCTACACATATTTATACCGTACTTAGGTTAGTTAAGGTCTGTATCCGTACAGTATAATCAATCTGAATCTGACGATTCAGACTCTTTTGCACTGGGTGAAAGATCACATGTGTCAGCAACCGTAGTTGAGTTAGATCTTCTCCTGTGACTGCTTTGAGTCCTAGTTCATCAAACACATATTCCCCATTGAAATTGGTGCTGTTGTCAAATGCTTGCTGCCCGGGAACTGCGCCGTAATCTAACAAACAACTAACTAAAATATCTGTATAAACTTGCCCAGATGTGTGCAACACCTGCATGAAATTATTGGTCACATCGGTATCTGCGGCGGAATTGTCATCCACAACCCTGGCATAGGTTTCGTTGTAAAGATCTGCATTGGCACCGGTGGTATTGGGCGGCAAATAGGTGATCACGCCAGTGGGATCAACTGAACTGCCGCCATTGCCAAATGCCATGAGATAGATAGATCCGCCACCTTGTGCCAGTGTACGATTGCTGAGAGTTTCAGCAAGACTGATACTCATGTTTTCATAATGAATAGCATTCTTTTTGTCCACAAATACTTCGCCTGAAACAGGATCAAATATCTTTACAAATCCTTGTACTTGAACCGGTATCATCATGCTGGTATCTCCACAAATATTTGTTTGGTGTTAGGATCCGAGATCTTTAAAAAGCCCGAAACTGCAATAGCGCCGCGTTCGTTTGGGCGAGCCACTGGCTGTGGTTTAGGCTGTTGTGGTTTAGTCTGCTGATATTGCTGCATGATTTATTTACCTTAGTTTTGTCCTCTGAAGAACCTTGCGGCATCAGTTTGGGTCACTTGCAATGCTTGTCCATCTGAGGGGTTGCCGTTGGCCGGTTGATACCACCCAAACCCTTGTCTTACACGAATAGAAACTTCATATCCTGCGGTGGGTGCAGAGGCAAAGGTTATGGTAGCCGGTGCTACAGAATCCACTGTGTATCCTGTGGTCACTCGCAATCCAGCAACATATACCAGGATGGCTTGTTCCGCAAAACTCAAGGTCAATTCACTGAGATCAATGTTGTCAGCTGTGAATGTTGTGGTGCTACCGTCGCCTAGAGTATTTGTATAGACCACACGATCTTGATATATCGCCTGTGCCAGATTACCTTGACCAAGATTGTACACGATACTATCCACAGCATGATCGGCCGCCGCTGTACCTGCTGTACCGCGCATCAAACTGCTGACTGTGTTGGCAGCAAGATCTAGTTCACGATACATGATACGCTCGCCGTTGATAGTGATGATACCCCAGATGTTGGCTTGTAAGTCGGGATCGGTCAATGCACCGGCATCTTCAACATAGATTATATCTTGGTCTTTACTCAATGGTTGTGCCAGAGCAGTAGTGGTTGCCGGAGTCATACGATATGTTGCCTGCACTCCGCGCATGTCTTGGAATATACGGAATGCTATCTCTTCGGGCACTACAGAATCAGTAAACAACTGTGCCACCACTACATCGGTCACACCAATTGCTGGACCATGTAACACAAGTTCTTGTCCGATAATCAGATAGTCGTCACCATAGAAGACCCGATCACCATTTTTTGTGACCCACATTCTGGTAGGATCAAGCACGGTTCTGCCTAGCTGGAAGTCGTTTACAATCACTTGTATACCTTCAGTGTAGTCAAAACTTCCTGGATCACCAGTTACGGTTCCGTCGTCAAATGGCAATGAATCAAAAGGTTCGTTTACCACAGCACCTTCAATCACAGGACCTTGCCACAACAATGTTTCAATGCTTTGTTGTGCTGTGTCATTCCATGATGTAACACTCACAATATCACCCGACTGTGGATAGAATCCGCCCGAGGTGCGGAACACCAGTTCACAATTGTCTATGCTACTACTGTCATCCTGGATGATATAATCTGCTTTGGTAGTCACGCTGATCAGCACTTCGGACCCAATGCTGGGAGCAGTAAAGATATCTACATATCTTGTGTCGCTGCCGGTAAATGGTTCAACAATGTAGTCACTGCCTAATGTGAGTCTTTCGTTGTTTACCCAAACACCCACATCATTGTCGGCAACCAGTCCAAGACTGTACCCACCACGGTTGGGCAAGGCATACCCAGAACTGCCGTCGGCTATGTACAATACCCCTTCTGGAGGTCTTGCACGGATGCCATTTATTTCCACAATCAAGTTGGCAATATTGGTGCCCGACATAGAATTGTCTAGCATGTAGTCCAACTGGCCGTAACTTATAAAAGTTTGTGTCAATGGTGTTGACCAGGTATAAGGCAATGATCCATCGGTGCTACCAATAGCAGTCACATTGATCTCATCTGTTGAGATATATGTGTTGGAGAACAAGATGTCTGTGCTGTTGTGTGCTCCTGCCACATATGAGTAGTTGTTGATTAACACACCATTCACAAAAATAGCCATGTCAAAGATTTCAGCATCTGCTACAGGAATGTTCAAGAAGTTTCCAACATCTGCACCATTGAAACTGTTTTTGTACAGTTGATTGCCACCGCCAATACCGTATACACTGAGTACCAGTACATCGCCATTGGCTGCCGGTGGTGCGCTGATGCTAGGAATTATACTCACAAAATTGCCAACCCAGTCTACAGAATAACTGATGTCATCGGTGAGCTCTCGTCGCTGTGTCTGATTGGTCACACGTATCTGCACAGGATTGAGAATGATGCCCGCAAAACTCTGTGTGTATTCGGCTGCACTGTCATATACCCATTTTACAATCTTCCAGGCAAACCCATGACCGTCTCCGGCCCAATCTGATCCTGGACGGGTATAAACGCGGAAGTCCATGGTGTCAAATTCCGAACCAGGTACCAGTTCTTCAGGTGCATGGCTTTCATAAGGTCCCACAAACTCGCCACCCACCACATTGATATCGGTTGGACGTAGTCCCAGATAGATGTCCAAAAATCTACTTTCGTAAATGGCGTCAAGGATGCCCGGATCATATGTGGGTGAACCTTCGGGCCCATAAGCAATGTTATCCCAGGGGTTTATATCCCAATTGCCCACATCCCATCCGGTGTTTTGGTTAAATGTTGGAGCCGAAACTTGTACTCCGGGATAACTCACACCGTCGATCAAGAGACTCAAATCCAGACCGGGTTCGTTCACAGTGGGCACATACAATCCCATGGTACGGTCCACACCCGACAGAGTGGCAGCATTTACCAGCAACCAGTCTGCAGGATCAAATGTAGCAGTTTCAACTCCTGTAGAATCTGAACTGTTGGCTTCCCACACTCGGTTGTCATAGCGCACTTGGGTTCCGTTGTCGTATGATACATTGGGTTCCCAATCCACAATGGTGGTCACATATTGATATCTGTCGTACTTCATGGTCACATCAAAACTACGCACTAGATTGTATGCTGTGTCATCAACCAAGGCATTGGCCATCACAGCAACCAACTGTCCACCTGTGCCATTGCCGCCGTCAAGTGTGATGATGGCAGTTGTGGTGTATCCTGATCCTGTGTCTACCACTGTGATTCCGGTAATAACACCGGCACTGTTTACCTGAACAGTTATCACAGCAGGTGTGACACAATCACCGGTGACTATTGCTGTTGGTGGTACTGTGTATCCTGATCCTGCATCGGCAATGTTCACACTGACCACACCCAGGGCATAGTTGTCATACCAGAAACGCCAGGGCTGTTGCTGCCATATCAAACTGTCAGACGCTGCATCACTGGCATCGGTGGCAGTTCCGGTGCCAACTGCTGTGCTTGCAGTGTACGGCGTGAGTATTGGGCTCACGAACTGATTGGGAATCACATCGGTATCATAGTATGCAGGCACATCAA
>Ga0181359_1000070_pt1 | contig 19611 bp, 28 predicted proteins | sample Fa13VDMM15SD_FD_141229 | JGI IMG/M metagenome (GOLD analysis project Ga0181359, IMG submission 141229) | Freshwater viral communities from Lake Michigan, USA - Fa13.VD.MM15.S.D | ecosystem: Environmental > Aquatic > Freshwater > Lake | place: USA: Michigan | collected 2013-09-24 | reverse complement strand
TGTATATTGCAGTTATCCGGGCTTTCCGGTGCGCTGAACTGTCCCGGCAGACGACATACCGATCAGTGTACCTAACTTGTATGTAAGGACTCATCATGGGATTCGCTACTCACCTCGGCCCTTGGCTGCTTGGCACTGTTAAAAACACCACCGGCACCACTGTAGGCACTATTGAGAACCTCGGCGCTACCGTCGTTTCTCAGACCTTCAAGAAGAACTACACCGGGCAGGCTGCTTCCGCAACCACCGACACTATCTGTGTTCTTCCTGCTGGCGCTCAGATCGTTGACATCCTGATTGACACCACTGTCGCATTCACGGGCTCTACCGCCGCCAACGTGTCGATTGGTGATGGCACTACCGCCGCCTTGTATTGGGCCGCTACCGACGTGACCTCCGCTGGGCGTGCAGCCGTCAGCAATGCAGCCGCTAAATTGGGCGCATGGTGCGGTGCAGCATCCACGGACTCTCCCAACGGTGTTGGCATCGGTTCGACCGACGTGAAGATTGTGGCTACCATGACCCCTACGGTTGCAGCAGTGACCGCTGGTACTGTGCAGTACACCATCATGTACGTGGTCGCTAACTCCAACGGCGCGCAGTTCCCCTCTGCCAGCCAGCAGTAATTAGTCTCGGGGGCTTCGGCCCCCGTCTTACAGGAGATTGATTATGATGCAGACAGACGTTAAATCCGTGCGAACGGGTGGGGCGCAGACAAACCAAGCACTGATCGCAGGGCGCACACGCATTAAATCCGTCATCATTACGGGCGGCACAGGGGCGGGCGCTGCAAAGTTTTTAGATGCTTCGGGTGGTAATGTTTTGTTGGAGTTGGATACTTCATCAAACTCAAACATGACCAATGTGATTTTGCCGGGTGAAGGTATTTTGTTCCCAGATGGTGTTTGGTATACCGCAACCGCAGTGGTTCCAATCGCAGTTACAGTCTGCTATGGCTAAGAAAAAAGGCCCTGTTCTATCAGTTGGAAGAGGCGAGAAGCTGCCTGTCTCCAAGGGGGCTGGGTTGACGGCTAAAGGCCGTGCCAAGTACAACGCCGCTACAGGTAGTAACTTAAAAGCTCCACAGCCCGAAGGTGGCCCACGCAAGAAGTCATTCTGCGCCCGCATGAGTGGTATGCCGGGGCCAATGAAAGACGAAAAGGGCAAGCCCACCCGCAAGGCGGCTGCTTTGGCGAGATGGAAGTGCTAAATGGACAATCTAAACACAATTTGGTCTTTGGGTCTTACAATGGCTTTGACAGTCATTGGCTTCTTACTCAAAGAGAAGTTTGCTGAATTGACCCGGCTTAACCTGTTGCTCAACAAAACCCGCGAGGAAATTGCCCGTGATTACGTTACTCAATCAGAAATTCAGCGCATTACTGACCACATTGACCAACGCTTTAACAAGCTTGAAGCAAAAATTGACCAGCTTATTCAAGCGGGAAAATGACGCAACCTAGTTCCAACCATGCCCACAAGGCAAATTTTTAAGAGGTAATGATATGGCTACAAAGATGGACCCTAAGATGATGGCTATGATGGCGAAGAAAAAATCACCTGCAGCCCCCCGTGCTGCAGCGGCCCCCGCTGCCCCTATGGGCATGATGAAAAAAGGTGGTATGGCTAAGATGGCTACTGGCGGCTTGGCTGGCGGTCACAAGAGCGCTGACGGCATTACCAAAAAAGGTAAGACCAAGGCTATGCAAGTCAAGATGAACAAGGGCGGCATGGCCTGCTAAGGAGCTAATCATGGCTGATGGTGAAAAAAAACCCTCTAACTATGGCGAAGTAATGGATGAAAAAGTCCGTAAACTAGCTAACGAAGCATACAAAAAGGCTTCCAGAATTGGCCCAGATAAACCGGAACCAACAGCGTATACGACTCGTGATCGCAAAATATCGCAGATGCCTGACCCCCGTGAAAGTGTTCGGGAAAGAGGCTTTACTAATCGAATGGTAGCGGAGAAAAAAGCAGCCTTAGACCAAGGCTTAAAAGGTGCTAAGGGCTTAATGGGGCCGTTGGCTGTAGCGTCGATTCCAGGGTCCGGCCCATCGGCGGCATTAGCGATGCCTGAAGGTACGTTTAAAGGGCCTGTTGACGACATTATGTCTGCTGCAGATAAGTATCGTGGTGCTCGTAATGCGTTGCAGTCTGCGGATAGAGAGATGGAAGCACAAGATCGCCGGGAATCCCGTATGGCTAAAGGCGGTAAAGTCTCTGCTTCCAGCCGCGCGGACGGCATTGCAACCAAGGGTAAGACCCGTGGGAAGATGTGCTAAATGAGAGCTTCACGCGGCATGGGTGACATCAATCCTTCGAAGATGCCGAAGGCAAAGACGATCGTTCGTAAAGACAAACCGAACGATGTAGCTATGTATGCTAAAGGTGGGCAATTAAAAGAAGTGCCAGAAGATAATGCAGGCCTGTCAAAATTGCCTACAGAAGTGCGCAACAAGATGGGCTACATGAAAGAAGGCGGTGTGGCAAAGTCCACGGTCAACGCCGCAGGCAACTACACTAAACCTGGGCTACGTAAGCGCATCTTCAACGCCGTGAAGGCAGAGGCCACAGCAGGCACTGGCGCAGGACAGTGGTCGGCCCGTAAAGCACAGATGGTGGCACAGCGTTACAAAAAAGCAGGCGGGGGGTACAAGGATTGAAAGCACCGCAGCAGTCCCTAAAAAACTGGGGCGACCAGAAATGGCGCACCAAGTCGGGGAAGCCGTCGTCGAAGACAGGTGAGCGATACCTCCCTGAAGCTGCTATAAAGTCCTTGTCCTCCGCCGAGTACGCCGCAACCACCAAAGCAAAACGCGCCGGTAAAGCAGCAGGTAAACAGTTCGTGGCCCAACCCAAAACCATTGCAAAGAAGACAGCGGGATTTAGATAATGGCCTACACCAGCGGCACTACTACTTTTAACCTAGACCTCAATGACCTGATTGAGGAGGCTTATGAGCGGGCTGGTATTGAGGTACGTACGGGCTATGAGTTCCGTACAGCACGTAGGTCTTTGAATCTGATGACGATTGAGTGGGCCAACCGGGGCATCAACCTGTGGACTGTTCAAGAGGGCGCTATTGCCATGGTTACGGGTCAGGCTATCTACCCCTTACCAGCAGACACGATCGACCTGCTAGACCACGTTATTCGCCAGAACAACGGCACTGCGAGCACGCAGTCGGACATCAACATCAGCCGCATCTCTGAGTCTACCTATTCCACCATTCCGAACAAGCTGACCAACGGACGGCCTATTCAGGTGTGGATCAACCGCCAGACAGCGCAGACCAATGCTACGTCTGTGACCCTTAGCTCTACCATCACCAGTACAGATACAACCATAGCTCTCAGTGATACGTATGGGCTTACTACTACTGGATTTATCAAGATTGATTCGGAAACCATCGGGTATACCAACGTCAGTGGCAATAGCCTTATCAACTGCCTGCGTGGGCAGAACAGTACTACAGCAGCGGCACACACGGCTGCAACGGCTATCTACGTCCAGAACTTGCCTTGTATCAACGTCTGGCCTACCCCTGATGCTGGTGGTGACTACACCTTTGTGTACTGGCGGCTACGTCGGCTGCAGGACGCTGGGAATGGCGTGAACGTCGAAGACATCCCCTTTCGGTTTATTCCCTGCATGGTTGCGGGCTTGGCGTTCTACATCGCGGCTAAGCGACCTGATGCTGACCCTATGCGGGTAAGTTTCTTGAAAGATGAGTACGAGCAGCAGTGGCTACTAGCCGCCCAAGAAGACCGAGAGAAAGCCTCGGACCGGTTTGTTCCAAGAGTGCTCTTCTATTGAGGTGAAGCGTGGCTACTAAATACGCTTCTGGCAAGTACTCGATTGCAGAATGCGACCGATGCGGGCAACGATACAAACTTAGTGAGCTCAAGAAAGAGGTCATTAAGACAAAGCTTTTCCAGATTAAAGTCTGTCCTACTTGCTGGGACCCGGACCAACCTCAGCTATCATTAGGTTTGTACCCGGTCAATGACCCGCAAGCAGTGCGTGAGCCCCGTCCTGATGTGTCTTATGTGATGTCAGGAACGGATATAAATGGCTATCCTGCTGGAGGGTCTAGAGACATTCAGTGGGGTTGGGCTCCAATTGGTGGGGCCAGCAGTTTTGATACGGTTTTAACACCCAACTACTTGGTCGGAACCACGAGTGTTGGCACAGTTACAGTAACGGTTTCATAGGAGTTTATGATGGACAAGAAGACAGTCAAACGTATCGCTGATACTGAGGCCAGCAAAATGGTCAAGGGCCATGAGTCGCGCATGCATGCTAAAAAGATGAAGGCCGGTGGCCCTACGTCTGAAGACCGAATGCGTGATGGTCGCAACATGTCCCGCGCTAAAAACCAAGGGAGCAAGTAATGGCATACAGCATGAAAAAAGGCGGCAAGGAAGTTGGCCCCGCCAGCGTCTACGCACCTCCCCACACGATGGATGGCAAGGCTATGAAGGGTTCTCCAAGCGGCCCTAACCAGAGCAAGCTTGATACGCTTGATGTTGCCATTGGTGCGTACAGCAAGTCTGCTGGTGATGAGCCTACCAAGACAACTGGTATCAAGGTTCGCGGCACTGGCTGCGCTACCAAAGGCTTGATGGCTAGGGGCCCGATGGCATGAACTACTCTGAGCTTTCGGCGGCGATACAGACCTACACGGAAAACAACTTTCCGGCGATCACGCTCGCGGATGGGTCTACATCATCGTCCACTGCTCAGATTAACCGTTTCATCCAGCAGGCAGAGCAGCGCATCTACAACACAGTACAGTTCCCCTTTTTGCGTAAAAACGTAACGGGAACCGTTACACCCAACAATAAGTACTTGTCCTGCCCCGAGGACTTCCTGTCTTCGTACTCCTTGGCTATCTTTTCTGGTTCCGGCCCGTACACATTCCTACTCAACAAGGATGTGAACTTCATGCGCGAGGCATACCCTACGCCGACTGACACCGGAACACCTAAGTACTACGCCTTGTTTGGCCCAACAGTTACGGGTTCAACAATCACTAACGAGTTGTCGTTCATACTTGGCCCAACACCCGACGCAATTTACTCTGCTGAACTGCACTACTACTATTACCCTGAATCCATCACCACTGCGGTTACAACGTGGCTGGGGGACAACTTTGACACCGTGTTGCTGTATGGGTCGTTGATAGAGGCATACACCTTTATGAAGGGTGAGGCCGACATGATTGGGTTGTATGAGGGCAAGTACAAAGAAGCCCTTGCACTGGCTAAGCGTTTGGGTGATGGCTTAGAGCGCCAAGATGCGTACCGCAGCGGGCAATATAGGCAGGCGGTTACATGAGCATCATTCAGACGCAAACCACCAGCTTCAAAAAGGAGTTGTATCAGGCTGTTCACAACCTGTCCACGGATGTACTTAAAATCGCTCTGTATACCGGCAATGCTAGCTTAAACGAGGACACCACGGTATATACCACTCTCAATGAAGTTGTAGCGTCTGGCTATACAGCAGGCGGCAATACGCTGACTGGGGTGGCTATCAGTTCTTCGGGCTACACGGCCTATGTGAACTGGGCGAACACATCTTGGACAGCAGCTTTGACGGCCCGATGTGCTTTGATCTATAATGTTACCCAAGGTAATAAGTCGATTGCGGTAATTGACTTTGGGGCGGAAAAAACCTCGACTACGACCTTCACGATCACCATGCCCGCTAACACAGCAACCACTGCACTTATTAGGAGTTCAAATTGATTGTTAATACGACCAAAGGTGAGATGGACGATTCCTTGTTGGAACACCGTTCTGGCACCGTGGATGACGAAAACGAGTTGACTACGTGGGTAGAATATTGGCTGGATGGCGAGCTGGTCCACCGGTCTGCGCACGTAACCCTGAAGAAAGTGCCCAATTTCGCGGGCGCTGAAGCCGCTACTTTTTAAGGAAATATCATGGCAAACACTCAATCAATGTGCACCTCGTTCCTCGGCGAACTGATGCTTGGCCAACACCAACTTGGCACTTCCACCATTGTGTCTCGCGGTAGCTTGACCTCCCCCACCCCCGACACTCTTAAAGCGGCCCTGTACCTTGTTTCGGCAACCATCAATGCCGCTACCACGGCATACACAGCTACTGGCGAAGTAACCGGGACCAATTACACCGCTGGCGGGGTAGCGGTAACGGCAGCAACAGCCCCCACGTCTACAAACAGCTCGGCTACTGCGGGCGTAGGATTTTTTACGCCGTCGGCTTCGATTACGTACACAACCGTAACTTTGTCTACTGCGTTTGACACGGTGTTGTTGTACAACTCTACGCAGAACAACAAGGCTATTTCTGTGCATACGTTCGGCTCGCAGACAATTACTGCCGGTACGTTCACGCTAACAATGCCTTCTAACACGACGACCACCGCACTGCTGCGCTTGGCTACGACCTAAAGGTAGGTCATGGCTGGCTGGGGCACAGGCGCTTGGGGCCTAGGCACTTGGGGTAACGGCCAAACTATCCTCACCGGGAATAGCGCTTCCGGTGTTGTAGGTACGGTTGTTCAAGCTGAAACATTTGCTCTCTCGGGAGTTTCCGCTTCAGGTGCAGTTGGCACAGTCTCTAACGGCGCAAGAAGCATTGCCCTATCGGGGGTCTTTGCTTCCGGCGCTTTAGGCATTATTGCGGAACTTCACGATGAGGCCCTTACAGGGGTCTCGGCTTCCGGCGCAGTGGGGACAGTCTCTAGGGGGGCATCAAGTGTTGCCCTCTCGGGTGTTTCTGCTTCCGGTGCGGCAGGGAATGTCGTTGAAACCAGCGCAAAAGCCCTCACAGGAACCGCTGCTTCTGGGGCTGTAGGTAGTGTTGCTGAAGTCAACTCAAGGGTCCTTTCGGGAGTCCTTGCTTCTGGCGCAGTTGGCACGGAATCTACTAGCGCGCCCAATGTTGGAATTGCTGGAGATAATGCGATTGCCAGTGTTGGCACAGTCGTATTTAACAAGTTTTTTGCGCTTACGGGGGTATCTGCCGCTGGCGCAGTTAATTCGTTATCCATAAGCGCAGCGCTTACAGGGGTTTCCGCTTCAGGTGCAGTTGGCACAGCCTCTAGAGGGGCAACAAGCATCGCACTTACGGGGGTTTCCGCTTCTGGTCAAACCGGTGCGCTTTTCCGTGGCGCGGCTCTTTTGGGGAATGAAGCCTCCGGTGTTGTAGGTGTGGTTTCTAGAGGTGCGACAAGCATTGCTATCAGCGGTGTTTCTGCCTCCGGCGTTTTAGGCGGTATTGCTGAAGTCCACGATGAGGTACTCTCAGGAGTCTTTGCTTCTGGTGCGGTTGGAAGTGTTGCGGAAACCATTGCAGTCACGCTTAGCGGTGTTGTTGCTTCGGGCGCAGTTGGTACGGTTTCTAGAGGCGCAACAAGCATCGCACTTACGGGGGTTTCCGCTTCTGGTCAAACCGGTGCAGTTTTCCGTGGCGCAACCGCTACAGGAGTTTCCGCTTCTGGTACAGTTGGAAGTGTTGTTGAAACTATCGCAGTCACTCTCTCGGGGGTCTTTGCTTCTGGTGTGACAGGATCAGTTTTTCGCGGCGCAATCGCTACGGGGGTTGTAAGTTCTGGCGCAGTGGGAAGTGTTGTCGAAACCACCGCAGTCTCTCTTTTGGGGGTTTCTGCTTCAGGTGAAGTTGGCACGGTCTCTAGAGGTGCATCAAGCGTCGCTATTACTGGCGTATCTGCTTCCGGCACGATTGATACAGTTGCGGACGCCGAGTCGTATGATCTTGGGGGGGTCTCCGCTTCCGGTTCAGTTGGGACGGTAGGAACGGGGCCAAGAAGCTTTGCTCTGACAGGGAATTATGCAGCGGGCGATGTGGGGGTTGTTGTCGCCGTTTATTGGAAACTGATTGATGACATGCAAGATGCAAATTGGACGGAAATAGTAACTTGAGGTAAAACATGGCTACTTCGTATACATCACTTTTAGGCCTAGCCCTCCCTGTAACGGGCGAACTGTCTGGCACGTGGGGAACCACGGTTAACACTGAAATCACCGAGTTGCTGGACTCAGCCGTTGCGGGCACGACCACGCTTAGTTCTGATGCTGACGTAACCCTAACAACGACCACCGGAGCCGCTAACACCTCCCGGCAAATCATTCTGTTGTGGACAGCGGGCGGTACGGTAACTCGTAACATCACGGCCCCGGCCCAGTCCAAGGCGTACATCGTCATCAACAAAAGCTCTAGCACCCAAAGCATTGTGCTGCGCGGCGTCGGCCCCACCACGGGCGTTACCATTGTGGTAAACGAGAAAGCAGTCTGCGCTTGGAACGGTTCTGACTTTGTGAAAATTTCTTCCACCGTAATTACTAACCTGACTGGAACTCTACCGGTCGCCAACGGTGGTACAGGAGTGACTACAAGCACGGGTACGGGCAGTACGGTGCTGTCAACTTCGCCAACACTCGTCACTCCAATTTTGGGGACACCCCAAAGCGGCGTGGTGACTAACCTGACCGGCACTGCATCCATTAACATCAACGGCACAGTGGGCGCTACAACGGCCAGCACGGGCGCGTTCACTACGCTGTCTGCTACAGGCGTTGCTTCTTTTGCAGATGGCACAGCGGCGCTTCCATCAATTACCAATATAGGCGACACTAACACCGGTATCTCCTTCCCTGCCGCCGATACCATTGCTTTTTCTGAGGGCGGTGCGGAGGCTATGCGTATCGACTCCAGCGGTAACTTGCTGGTGGGGACTACATCAAGCTCGCTGAGCGGTCAAAGCGTAAACGGAATTATTGTTTCAAGAGCTGGCGGGGCATTGCTTGGATTAAATAACTCCAGCAACACCAATCAAGCATGGAATCATTGGATATATGATTCTGGTTTAGGTGCTGCTGGTACATATGCGATTGGTCAGATAATTAACGGAAGTACCGGTGGTGTAGCTGGTGGACCATTTACTCCAATATTTAATATGGCTGTTCCTTCTGCTGCTTCGAATAGTCCAAAAGTTACCATCGACGCCAGCGGCAACGTAGGCATCGGCACTACTACCCCCGTAGCTCAGTTAGGTGTTTATGGCACTGGTCAAACAACTGCTGCCATGTCCACTTCATCGGGATTGGGTGGAACTCTTTACGTTCGAGATAGCGGATCGGCTTCTGGAAATGGCGGGGTGGTTATGTTTGGCGCAAATCAAGGCGCATTTGCTGCCATAAAAGGTCTTATAACCGAGGGCGCAAACAATACACTTGGAGCATTAGCATTTTCAAACCGTAATGCTAGTACAGACGCTACTTTAACTGAGCGGATGCGTATTTCCCCCGCTGGCGGTTTCTCAGTAGGTACAACATCTGACCCCGGCGCTGGTGCAATATACGCAACAGGCAACATCACTGCGTTTTTCTCTGATGACCGCCTTAAGACCAAACTCGGCGGAATTCAAGATGCACTGGCAAAGGTTAAAACACTCAGCGGTTTCTACTACGAGCCTAACCAGACGGCTCAGGATTTAGGCTACAAGGCCATCCGTGAAGTCGGTGTGTCCGCCCAGCAAGTGCAGGCAGTAATGCCAGAGGTAGTAGTCCCTGCGCCTATCGACGACAAGTATTTGACGGTGCGCTATGAAAAGCTCATCCCCCTGCTTATCGAGGCAATCAAAGAGTTGGATGCAAAAGTTGAAAGCTTGACAAAGGCATAACATGGCGCTCAATTCCTCTGGCCCTATTAGCCTAGCGGGTACGACCGCAGGGGTTTCTATTCAGATTGAGAATGGCGGCAACGGCACAACGCAGATTAGTCTGAACGACGCGGCAGTCAGGACATTGGCTGGCGTACCAAGCGGCGCGATTACGATGCCGACCAACTTCTACGGGAAGTCAAACCGCGTAGCTATCGCTATCACAATCAGTTCAAACACGCAAAACTACGTACTGAATACGGCTAAAGCTGCCGGGTACTCGGCGGGTAAATCTGATGTAACGCTAACCATCAATGGCGGGGTGTATGTTGGCTCTACCAGCACGGGTGGTATTGGCCTTGATGTAGATACATCATGGAACCCTGCTGATACTGTGACCATCATCAACAACGGCTTTATCGTTGGGTGTGGTGGTGGTGGTGGGCGAGGCGGCGGCCCAAACCCAGGTTCTAATAATCTCCCCGGCGGAGGGGGTGGTGCAGCACTTCGCGCTCAAAGAGCAACACTTATTACCAATAATGGCACAGTCGGCGGTGGTGGTGGTGGTGGCGGTGGTGGTGGGTTCTACAAACCCGCTGGCAAAGACGCTGAAACTTATGGTGGTGGAGGTGGTGGTGGTGGCCAAGGGTTTAACGGCGGCTCGGGCGCTGCTGGTGGCGGGCCTGCTGAAGGCGCTGGCCAACCTGGCGGCAGTGGTAACGCCGGTAGTGTGTCGAGCGGGGGTAGTGGGGGCGGGGGCGGCGGCGGCTTTGGCGGTTCAGGCGGTTCAGGCGGAGGATACGGCGCTGGGGGCGCAGCAGGTGGCAGCACCGACAACCAAGGCGGCGCAGGCGGCGGTGGCGGAGGTAATGCTACAACTTCTGGTTCTAGCGCAAACATAACATGGACAGTAGCTGGAACACGTCTAGGTACGCTAGGGTAAATATGCAAACTACAAACATTAGCATCCTTGACGATCTCGTTAATATGGGGTTACGCACTAAAATTTTTGCGTACATTATGGCTAGTAAATTCCGTATTGGGTGGGCTGACGCTTCCCACGGACCAAAGTCTGCGTATAAATTTCTTCATTCCCCTTTTTCCAAAGAAGAACTTATGGCATCCGGGTTAGGAGACATAATTTTCTCAGCGCCAGAAATTGCCCCGTTCATAGAGGGTAAGGAAATGGTCAAGTGTGTGGTGAATCTAACACAGGCAGGAGATGTGCAATTTACTCACACACACCCAATAGGCGAGTTAGTTGTTTTGTACTATGCTAACTTAGATTGGCTTCCAGAGTGGTGGGGGGAGACCATGTTTTATAACGACAACGGTTCCGCCATAATTCATGCCGCTAGGTATACACCCGGACGGTTTGTTGTTTTTGACGGCACTATCCCCCATGCTATTCGCCCACAATCAACTATCGGGCCACAATACAGGTTTACAGTTACCACCATTTTTACTAGCGCAGTTGCAAAGGATGCACCGTGACTATTCCATACACATACAAAATATTAAGTATTAACGTACCAGCAAAATGTATGGTTGTTGAGTATTCCGCAGTGGGCCAACCCACGCTGCAAGTTGGAGTGCCTTTGCCCGCTACAGACAATGATACTGAGACCATTATAGAAATGTACGCGCCGATTGCACATTGGCCTGACGCCATGCCAGTGCAGCAAGACGTGGCTGTGGGGTCGGAAGGCATAAGCCTCAGCAAAGTTGATACCCCCCTTGCCTACTTGTGGGCGGAGGCTGCGCAAAGCATAGGCATGCAGCTTTCTAACGTGCCGTCTAAGTATGTACTCCCCTTGTCGGGCACAGGGTCGTTGGAAATATCTGCGCGAGAAGGGGTTAACTACCTCAGTACCGATGCGCTCAACACGGTGTCGGACCGGCAAGCCCTAGCTGCATTTGGCGTTGATGTGCTTCCAACAGTAACACCGCGTAACGCCGCTGAGCTTTTAGCTGTTGGCACGGAGGCCATATTCCTGAAGCCAACAAGCACAGCACTAAGAAAAAGTAAGAACGTACTTGCATACACAAAGTGGGACTCCCCCCAGCACTTGCTGGATGCCGTAGACGACACCTTCTGGGTAAAACAAGCAGACGTTGCAACGGCGCTTTCTGTACAACCCTTGGTTCCATCTCCGGTGACAGAGCTTTCAATTGGGGTTTCGGTTAACGAAGCGTCGAAAGCCTTTGCATACCTCCCCGCGCTGGAAGTGTCGGAGACCCCCAACGTATACAGCCTCTTCAAAACACTGGAGCATGTACCACAATACGTGCTGGATGACATACAAAAAGTCTGCACCGCGCTCAGCATAAAAGGCGGCGTACACGACGTTCAGTTCATCCAATACCACGACAGGTTCTACATGAACGACTGGAACGCCCGCCCCAGAGAAAGCCTGAGCATCGGGTTAGTTATGGAAAAGACAGTGCGTCAGTCCGCGCTGGCACACATGGTTGGCGCAGCAGTCCCAGAAGTGCCTCCTTTCTACGGAGAGCAGCGCGGGTATTGGGGTCAGAACATCCCTGCCAGCATGGCGGATGTAGCGCGGGAAATGGGCATGTTTGCTCGCGTTAACGGTGAGTTCCTTAGCCGGGTATATTGCGAGGGGCCTGACGTTGAAACTGTACATGCACAACTCAACCTTTTTGAAACCAAACTTTGAACCATGAAAAAGCTTGTAGCCGCCTTTTTTGTTTTTGCCAACACCTTCAGTTTTGCTGAACCCCTGACTGTTATCACTGCGACCGTTCCGGGGTCTTTAGCAGATACGGCCATTCGCTATTTGGCCCCTGCAATAGAAAAAGAACTTCAACGCAGTGTCGTTGTGATGAACATGCCCGGTGCGGACGGGCTTATTGCCATGCAGAAGTTTTCATCCCTCCCCGCTGACGGGAATACGCTGCTGGCCGGGGGTTCGTCCATTTCGTTTGCTACCGTTGCAGACCGCGACTACAAACCCCAAGACCATTTCAAACCGCTTATGGGGCTTGTGGAGTCTGACTTTCTTTTGGTTGTGTCCGGTAACTCTAAGGTTACCGACGTAAAAAGCCTGATTGCTGCGGGTAAACAAAAAGGGTTGATGGGCGGCAGTTCCAGCCTTGCGTCTACATTGAGCCTCACGGTGCTACAAGAACAGCTTGGTGTAGAAGTTACTGCGGTTGAGTACAAGCAGTACAACCAAATGGTAATTGACGTGGCAGACGGTAACCGCACAGACTTTGCAATTGTTAGCGCTGGAAATATGGCGGTGCGCGGCTTTGTATCTTCGGGTAAGTTGCGCCCCATTGCTGTTCTCGGCCCCCAACGAAGCAACTACTACAAAGACGTAAAAACGCTTGTTGAACAGGGGTACAAGTCGGTGGAAGCTTTTGGTTGGTCTGGGTTACATATTCACAACCGTGTACCAGACGGCATCAGAAACAAACTGTTTGCGGGTATTACCACAGCCATGAAGTCAGAGCACGGCTCCAACTTTGAAAAACAGCCGGGCGAACCGCGTTTAGTTTTTGCAACCGAAACGGAAATTGCTGCACTGCAAAAACGCGAAGCTGCTGTGTACAAAGCAAAAGCGTCGCAGATAGTACGGTAACTATGTAACAAAGGAGTCCCACAATGATCCCAATCATCGGTGCATTGCTAAGCACACTGGCTGAAAATGGTCTGACGCTGCTGTCCAGCGCAATCCAAGCCAAGGGCAAAGAGGTAGTCGAGAACACGTTGGGCATCAAGATACCTGACAACCCCACTCCCGAAGACGTTGCCACGCTTCGGCAGCTTCAGTATGAGCACGAAGAGCGCCTGATTGAGCTGGGCATCGAGAAGGCCAAGCTGGAGATGGCTGAACTGGAGCTGTACGCAAAAGCGGCACAGGCTGACGCCAACAACATCACAGACCGCTGGAAAGCGGATATGTCTAGCGACTCATGGCTGTCAAAGAACATCCGGCCCATGTCGCTGATTGCCATCTTCGTTATGTACTCCGTGTTTGCCATGATGAGCGCATACGGCTACAACGCCAACGAGAGCTACGTGACCTTGCTAGGGAATTGGGGCATGCTGATTATGGGTGCTTACTTTGGTGGGCGTACTATTGAGAAGCTGGCGGACATGCGGGGCAAAAAGTGAGCATCTTCATTCCCGTCCTCTACATCTGCATGAACGGACACTGTGAGTTCTTTCAGCAGCTTGCGCACTACACCGACAGGCAGCAGTGCATGGCGGTGGTGATGGGGAAAAAACAGGAATTTATCAAGATGGGCGCAACGGTAGACGCAACGTGCATTGACCTAGTTGTTCAAAAAAGGGGTTTGTATGAGTCTTAGTCGAGAACAAGCAGCTTTCCTACTGGATTTCTGCAAGCTGGTGCAGTACGCCACTGACCAAGGTTTTATGGTTACCGGCGGGGAACTTGCCCGTACGCCTGAACAGCAAGCCATTTACTTTAAGACGGGCCGGTCTAAGACCATGAACAGCATTCATCTGAAACGCTGCGCTGCTGACCTCAACTTCTTCCGTGATGGCAAAATCATCTGGGATAAAGCCACCATTGCGCCGTTGGGCGCATACTGGGAAAGCCTGCACCCCAAAAACCGCTGGGGCGGGAACTTTAAGAGCTTGGTAGACTGCCCACACTTTGAACGAAATGTGTAAGCCCTTGCCATGCCACTACAAAAAGTCGCCCTCAAGCCCGGTGTAAACAGGGAGAACACCCGCTACACCAACGAAGGGGGCTATTACGAGTCCGACAAGGTTCGGTTTCGCCAAGGCACGCCCGAAAAAATTGGTGGGTGGCAGCGCATTTCGGCTAACACCTTTCTTGGAATTTGCCGCTCATTATGGAACTGGGTGACCCTGACGGGCGCTAACCTACTAGGCGTTGGCACAAGCAAAAGGTTCTATATTGAAGCTACGGGTGTCTACTACGACATTACGCCAATTGCTACGACCGTTACGCTTGGCGCAGACCCCTTTGCTACCGTAGACACCACCACGGCAGTCACTGTGACTGACATTGGTTTTAGCCCCCAAGTAGGCGACTTTGTAATTTTTTCGGGTGTTGCCACATTCAATAATGTGACCATAAGTGGTGAATATGAAGTACAGACCGTACCAACTGGTACAACCTATACCATTACCTCGGCTACAACAGCTACAGGCACGGGTCCGGGCGGTGGTTCAGTGGCCTTTGCGTCTTACATTTTGCACCTTGGCCCTTCTACAAACGTGTTTTTTGGCGGGTGGGGTTCTAACTCTTGGAGTTTTAGTAATTGGGGCGGGGTTGATTACGCTAGTACGGCTGTCCTAGCTATTTGGTCGCAGTGGAACTTTGGGCAAGACTTAGTGTTTGGCCCTAAACAGGGCAGGTTGTACTATTGGAATGCCACTACAGCAGTGTCATTGGGAACCCCAACAACGGTGACCATTTCTAACGCTACTCCGGCAATAGTGACCCTGACAGCTAATACTACTACCCCACTTGTAAGCGGTATGGCGATCATGTTCCAGACAACTGGGGCCCTCCCTACCCCACTTGTGCCCTATACGGTGTACTACGTCACCCAAGTCACTCCTACCACGTACAAACTGTCTACTACCTATGCAAACTACATAGCAAGCCCGCCTGTGTTCATCAACACAGGCACCGCAGGGTCGGGAATCCACAGTTTTTCCGATCGCGGGATTGCAGTCGCAGACTTACCCGGCGCTTCCAGCGTGCCGCTCCAGCAGAGCATCATTTTGGTTTCCGATACTAGCCGGTTCACTATGTGCTTTGGCACTAACCCCTTCGGTAGCACAACTTACGACCCTATGACGGTGCGCTGGTCAGACCAAGAAAGCGTAGTTGAATGGGCCCCTGCAATTACCAATCAAGCAGGCGAAATTCGGTTTTCTCACGGCTCTTCTATTGTGGCAGCACTGCAAAGCCGTCAAGAGATTTTGGTGTTTACTGATTCTGCTGTGTATTCTATGCAGTACCTCGGCCCGCCGTATGTGTGGAGCAATCAACTCTTGTCGGACAACATCTCTATTGCCAGCATGAACGCCGCCGCTTATGCCAGCGGTGTAGCCTACTGGATGGGTCAGGACAAGTTCTACAAGTACGACGGACGGGTTCAGACCCTGCGTTGCGACCTGCGACAGTACATCTTCAGCGATATCAATCGCTCGCAGTTTGAGCAGATATTTTCTGGCACAAACGAAGGCTTCAATGAGGTTTGGTGGTTTTACTGCTCACAAGACAGTACGGCTGTTAATAGGTACGTCATCTACAACTACCTAGAAGATACTTGGTACTATGGTTCTATAGCTCGCTCTGCGTGGCTGGATACGGCGCTAAGAAACTATCCAGTAGCTGCCACCTACGTAAACAACCTCGTCTATCACGAAAATGGCGTTGATGACAACGCGACCGGGACGCCTGTTGCTATCGAAGCCTCCATTACCTCCGCGCAGTTTGATATTGGGGATGGGCACAACTTTGCGTTTGTGTACAGAATGCTACCCGACATAACATTCCGTGGGTCTACAGGTAACACGACCCCTGCGGTGACCATGTACCTACAGGGTCTAAACAACTCCGGTTCTGGCATTACGCAGACCGGCAACGCCAATGTGGTCAACTCAGGCTCTGCCCCGTCGGTCATCAATGTGGACGAATTCACAGGGCAGATTTACATCCGTATCCGTGGTCGCCAGATGCAGATGAAGATTACCTCCAACACGCTTGGTACGCAGTGGCAGATTGGCGCTCCCCGTATTGATATACGTCCTGACGGCAGAAGGTAAATATGGCACAAAAGAACGTAGTCGCTCCTTACTTACCCGGTGCTCCAATAGAGTACGACCACCGCGCTATGAACGAGATTTTTCGGGTTATTTCGCTATACTTCAAGCAGTTGGACAACGCTGGCCCTATATCCATCAGCACCCAGCGTAACGGAACGGCTGTTATTGCGGCATTGAGCGCCCCGCCTACGGGCGGTACATCGGTTCCTAGCCTGCCAACGCAGGCTGACTTGGCTAATTTGCGGGTTGGGGACATCTATTACGACACAAGCGCAAGTAATGTGCTGAAGGTCAAGACGTAAAGAGGTAAATTATGGCTTTTGGCTTCAACGATTTTGCAAAGTTTTTTGATCCTATATCCGACGTACTCGGTACGTCTGGTAAGCGGGGCGTGGGCCTACTTCAACAGGAACCAGAAGACCTGCGTACCGCAGCCATGATAGCTGCCTTGGTTGCATCTGGTGGTAGCGCTGCTGGACTTTTTGGCCCCGGAGCCGCTGCTGGAACTGCCGCCGCTGGAGTTCCTGCCACTCTTGTTACCCCCACCGCTACTGGCATTTTGGCAGCGGCCCCCGAAGCTGCGGCAGTAGTAGCTCCCGAAGTTGCGTCCTTAGGCGTGGAAGGAGCCACCAGACTTGCTGCGGAAGAGACTGCTCGAATTGCCGCAAAGGAAGCTGCACAGCAAAGTATTGTGCAAGCAAACCAACTACCCTCTAATTTGTTAAGTGATGTAGGCGCAGAGGGTATAAAAACTGCTTACCGTGGAGATAATTTTTTAGAAGCTCTTGGGGATAAAGGCCCATTAGAAAAAATTGCAGCCCCATATGGGCGCAATAAAGGCGTTATAGATTACTTTACTGGCGAAGCTGGGGCTCCAAATATAATGGAACCAGCAATTGACACGTTAGGTAATACAACTATAGATATTCCTACAAATTCAGCAGTTGACAATTATTTACAAAATAGAAGTTTTTTTAATGAGCCGCCGGTAGATATTGGCAGCCAAGACGTAGGTATTCGTGAAATGGCTGGTCGCATGAATCCTGCAACTGATTTTCAATCAGGGCTTAATTACACTAAACCGCCTGTACCTGGAGTAGGTAGCAATGTTAGTTATAACCTTACAGGAGGGGATACATTTAGAACCTACGGGGATACTGACCTTAGCGCATCTTTACCCAAGTCACAGGCTGGACTTAGCAATCCAACAGCAAATATAGGTAATCGCATTCCTACTATACAAGGGGATTACACGCAAACAGAAAGCGCGCTCGATAAAGGTATGCGCCTTGCTGAAAAGTATTTTGATAAAGCAGCAACATTTGCAAAAGATTACCCATATCCTGCTGCTGGACTAGCTTACTACACTGCGTACAAAACCGGCATGCTTGATCAGAAGCCGGTAGAGGCCCCTGCAGACGACTACAAGAACCCATACACCATGACTGGGTTCCGCCGGTCTTCGCCTGCCCCGGACGCCTACCGATACGCACCCCGTTATGCTGAAGGCGGTATTGCCAGCGTGCAAGGATACAAAAAGGGTGGACGGTCTAAGACTGAAGCTGCAATGGACTTTTATGATGCCATGAATCCTCGGCAAGAGTCCGCTCCTCTTAGCCATGGTAGCCCCGGCATCTACTACGACACAGACCCGGACACAAGGTATCTTGACCCGATGGAAGCCGCCATGGTGCGCATGTCTAAGCTCAACAGCCGTGCCAACGTGCAAGCCCCAACTATGACTCCTTCTCGGCGCATGGGTGAGTTGGACTTCGAGCCCGTTGCCGCTGCACAAGGTGGAATCATGGGCTACGCAGATGGCGGCGCGCCTCTTGAAGATGATATGTATATAAGATTAACTGGGCGTAATGACAGAGCGTCAGACCGTATGCCGGAGCCCGACGTACCATTCTCCCCTACAAGTGAGGGCGCTGCGGCAGTCAGTAAGTTCGGGCAAGGGCTGAAAGATTACCCTGCAATTGCCCCCGGAGGTATAGCAGCGCAAGTAGTAGGCTCAATAGCTTCAGCTTACGGCGACCATATGGCTAGGAATGTCAACCCTGACTACAGCAACGAAGGTAGACAGCAAATGCAAGCAGCGCAGTCGGCAGCGCAAGATGCCAGAATAGCATCATTTGACGCTGGTAGAACCCATGAAGGTGGAGGCGGGGGTCAAGGCCCAAGTGTAAGTAGCAGTAATTTTGGTGGCGGGTCTTTTGACCCCGGAGGAAGAGATTCAGATGGGACTCCTCTTGCAAAAGGAGGCGGCATCATGGGCTACAACCTTGGCGGCTATGCTGCTGGAGGAAACCCTAGGCTACTTCGTGGGCCCGGTGATGGCATGAGCGACAACATCCCTGCTACCATCAACAATCGTCAACCAGCACGCTTAGCTGACGGAGAGTACGTTATTACTGCGGATGTGGTGTCACATCTAGGCAATGGCTCAACCGAAGCGGGCGCAAAACAACTAGACGCAATGATGAAACGGATACGCAAAGGCCGGACAGGCACTTCCAAACAGGGGAAGCAAATCAACCCCCGTAAGTACCTGCCCGCATGATTGAAGTTTCGATGGTTCCTAGGGAGTTTATAGACACCTGCTGGGACAAAGTTGAGGCGTATTTAGAAAAAGCGGCTCAGCATACGCATGGGCGCTTTACAGTCGATGACATCTATAATTCCATAGTTGGTTATGACCATGACCTATGGGTGGCTTATGACGGTGTTGAGATAAAAGGCGCTGTAGTCACTAATTTTGCTGTGTACCCGCGCAGCAAGTACTTGACGATGCAGTTTTGTGGTGGTGTAGAACTAAAGAGTTGGAAAGACCCTATGCTGAGCTTGCTGAGACGTTACGCTAAAGACACGGGATGCGATGGCATCGAGTCCACGGCGCGCCGGGGCTGGGCTAAAGTCTTTCAAGATGACGGATACAAAGGCACTTGGGTTACTTTTCAACTGCCTCTCGAAGGAGTAAATCATGGGTAAAGGCGGCGGTGGACAACCCACGCAGACTAACAGTAATGTAACGAATACCAACGTACCTGAATACGCACGTCCGTATGTAGAGAACATGCTGGGGGCAACCCAACAGCAATTGTTCAAAATGGATGGGAACAACATAACT
>Ga0181359_1000069_pt1 | contig 19699 bp, 17 predicted proteins | sample Fa13VDMM15SD_FD_141229 | JGI IMG/M metagenome (GOLD analysis project Ga0181359, IMG submission 141229) | Freshwater viral communities from Lake Michigan, USA - Fa13.VD.MM15.S.D | ecosystem: Environmental > Aquatic > Freshwater > Lake | place: USA: Michigan | collected 2013-09-24 | reverse complement strand
GGATATAATAGATTTGTTTGTTGCTCTATCTCCTCTTATTATTTTAAATCCAGCTATTTCAGATTTTTGACTATCTGTTAAATTAGAATTGGCAATTAGATAATTTATTTGTTGAACATCAACTCTAACTCCTATAGGAAATACAGAATCATTTCCCATCACCATTGATCCAGGACCTGTAAATAATTTTGATTCAACAATAGGACTTACAAGAACATCTGGAAATTTATGATGTCTAATAGGTTGGTCTGCAAGGTCTCCCCAAAGATCTATATTACAAGGATAAACATCTTCTGATTCCCAATATGCAAACTCCCCATATTGATATGGAGTGGCATTTCCAATTGGATCACCTACTGCATTTCCTGTTACAGAAGCTGTATTATATATCTTCCAATAAGGAGCAGAGGTTCCATCTCCTATAAAATCTTCATTAGTATTAGGAACATCTGGATATGCTTCATTAGGACCTTTTATTCTACCAGGAATGTGGAAACCATCTGTTTGTTTTCCATTCTTTAATAGGAACACAATCTCAAATGCATACACCTCATCACGTAAATATCCACGTAGGTTTGTAGCATTAAGTTCATCAGAATAGTTTTCATTAGCAGGAAGTCTATATGTTTCCCAATTCAATGTTATTTGAGAAGCTATATTTTGATAATTGATTCTATCTATAGATGTAATATTGTTCCATACAAGTATATCTTCTACAGCTGTTAAGTCTTGTGCTATTTCATAGTAAGGATATTTTTGAAATATATCAAATACAGTTAATCTTGTTTGTGTATCATTTTGACCTGTGTATATAATATTTTTATTTACTTCATCAATAAAATATGTTCCTACTAACTCAACAGAAGGAACATTGTTTACTGTTTTTATAACAGCAAGATTGAAATACTGAAACTGTCCTGTAGCATCTAAGTTATTAATATTAACAACAATGGATTTACCCACTTCATAATTAAAATTAGGAGTGGTGATAGTTGTATCAGCAATTGGTGTTGGGTTAGTAACTGAATAATAAGAAGTGTATTCGTTACCTGATGCATCAGCATATTGTATAGCAAACTGATAAGTACCTGCAGTAAGGTTTCCACCATTTCTAACATCAGTTATTTTTAATTCAGGAATGTTGAAATTAGGTTGTAGTTTTAATTGGTTACAATCAAGTTGATCAGTAAATGAAGGATCACAAAGATCAGATAGTGGTTGTAATATATAAGGAATATTATTTATGTCTAAATATCTTCTTGGGTTTAATCCATCTGTCCAATATAATTCTGTTGTACAATTTGTAATCTTGTGCACTGCTTTTCTGATTGGATATTGTATATTGAATGCAAGACAAGAAGCATTAACTAATATTCTATAAACACAATCGTTATTGTCCATATATCCTATTTGAGACTCATTTGTTTCAGGATTAACAATAAAAAATATATGTTTAGTTTGCTCAACTATAAAATGTTTTCCAATAAGAATAAAACCACTAGGAAAAACTACGCATGATTCATTACCTGGTTCATTTTGATAATTAATTGCAGAAGCATCAAAGTTCTCAACAGATGCATTTAATGCATATGTTAATTGACCTTTAGATACTTGATTAACAGTGTTATCTAAATTTAAACCTGTTGAAGCAACATTATATTCTAATTTAATGTTTCCTTCTTGTGTATTATCTTGAGATGTATTATCTGCCATGATTAATTATTTCTTCTTCTTCCATAACGATTTGTTCTATTAGGAAGTTCGTACATATTGAATCTATTAAGATCGTTTTTGATTCTTCTTTGTTTCTCCCAAGGAGATTGTTTCTTCATTTCAATCTCAGCCATGATGTATGCTTCTTCATAAGCTTGTTTGTGATAAACTAACTTCTGTTGTAATTGATTGAATGTTTCATCATTAGTTTGATTAGTAAGCATCTCAAACACTTTGAACTTAATGAATGCTTCTACGTATTCTCTAATACGATAGTTATCAGGAATCAATTGATTTCCTATATCATCATATTCAGTAACATAGAATAACAAATGAACAACACCATTTCTGAAGTTGGTAACAAACTTATTATCTCTTATATCAAATGAATCATAACTAGCAGAACCAGGAGTGAATTGATGAATAGGAGGAGCTTGAGCATACATTTCCCAATTGTTTGTATAATCTACACCACAGTTTTGTCTTGCAGATATATTCCCTGGCCTTAGCAAATATTCATGAGTAAATTGTCTAGCTGTACTATTATTTGTTTTATAAACAGCTTGTACCAAATTTGGCATACATTCTGGACATCCTGTTGTACATTCTGTATTAGTACAAGGAACACCATTAGATATTACAGGACTTATTTGTATTGTTGTAGCACTGGCCGCTTGAGAATAGAATGAGTTAGCATCTTGATATGGAAAACCATTCACTGCTGTACACATCCAAGCTTCTCTTACAGCATAGAAGTTATCAGGAAGTCTAGCTTGAAAGTCTTCTATATATAAGATCTCTTCACTTATAACAAATGTGGTTCTTCCTAACTTCTTTAGAGCTTTGTCTAAGTAAGTAGGAAATAAAAGATCATCCACTGCACCAGTATCAAAGTAAGATTTTAATTCTTCTTTAACAGTTGAATAGACAGGTTCTGGAGATACGAAATTGTATTTATAGTAGTACGACATAATTTATGGTTTCCATTGATTGTAGATGTATTGATACTTGTCGTTGGTCTTTAAGTAATGTGATAGGAGTCTTGATGTTAGTCTAGAAGGTTTGAAATACCATAGGTCAGAGTTTTTAAATCTTGCTGTGTTCTTAAACCACATCCAACCAAAGAAATAACCTTCTGTGTGGTAATTGAAGTTATATATCACCTTTCCTTTCTCTTTGGTCTTTTGCCAATCTATAGGAAGATTAACAAACTCTTTACCATCTACATCATTTTTTAATTTTCTTCTTTTCTTTTTGTTGATGGAGAACTCTCCAAATCCATAAGGAAGCTTTGCTTTCTCTCCTGTTTCTAAAATGTATTCTTTAAAACATTCATTGTAAGTGTATAAAATGTTTCTCCACTCATCGTATGTTAGTTTAATAGAAGTATGTTTTTTACAGAAAAGATTATAACTATCTTTACTAGAAGATCTCCAATCAACCTTTGTTCTCATTAATTAGTTGGTTTTGAGTTTGGTGCTTGACCATCTATTCCTTCTTGACTCATATCTGTTTTAATATTGAAATAAGTAGTTAGAAGTTTTTGAGAAGTTAGTTGTAACACTTGTTGTTCTAGATACCCTGGAAGAGCAAACTCTTTATCTAATGGATTTATACATATTTCCTCTAATGTAAATTGTTTTCCACAATCACAATCTTCAGGATAAAGAATATCATTTGTTACATCTTCTTCAAAGAATGCAACAAGTCTAACTGCTTGCAATAATGGATTGTTTACGTATAGATATCCATTGGTAATCCAAAAGTATGCTTCATTTTTTATAATAGGAAGCTTTAGAAGATTTATATATCTATTAACAGATATTTCTTTTAACTTCTTTCCTTGACCACCTAATGCATTAATAGAATAAACTCCTTGTATTACATATTGGTAATTACCTTCTGATATACGTGGAAGTTTAAGTTTTGTTCTTGCAATAGTACATTCATCTACATAGTTGCAACATTCAGAGATGGGTACTTCCATCATCTCTAAACAAGGTATAGTAGTGAACAATGTGTCAGTTGCCCAAAGTTTTCTAAGATTTGTTTCTCTCTTAATGAGTAATAGAGCATTGTTTCTGATCTCAGAAGCAATAGCTCTATCTGTGATGAGACTATCTGTAGAAAGTATCTTGTGGACACTTCTAACATCACTTACTAATTTTCTTAATGTTGCCATAATTATATTCGACTTTCAAATTCAGCAATCTTACCAAGCTCAAGATCATATACTAATGCTAGAGCAGCTCTTACTGAATGTACGTAGTTATTATCTAAATGCCATCTATCTGTTCCTGAAAGACTAGGCATTTGTTGTATTCTCACTCCTTTGATTTCTTTAGCCATGTAGTGATGTTTATCTCCTGTATGCACCTCTCTGTATTTAGCATTACCAAATGATTGACTATATTGAGGATGTGTTGCAAACAATAAAGGAAGATCTTCTATCTTACAGTTACCATGATGCCAACCAATGAATGTATTACCTAATGTGATTCCCTTAACTACACTATGTTCTCTTATAAAGTCTACATCAGGTGTGTCTTTAAAAAATACATCTAATGCATGTGCTAGGTAGAAAGATTTAGTTCTATCATGGTTACCCTGTACTAAGACTACTACCACTTGATTTGCATACTGTCTCAACATATTGATTGTATCTACAAGAATAGAAAACCCTAATTCATATTCTTCTGAATAATCCATTATAGTGTCTTGTGGAGTACCATTTGTAGTTTGATGTTGATAGTTATCTGTGTGGAAGAAATCATTTGATATAGGCAATATAATAGTGTCTATATGATAATTAGATACAACTTTGTTAATCAAAGATTGAGCCACATCAAGATATCGTTTAGCTCTTGCTTCAATACTATTGTCACCATCTACAGTTCTTTTAGCTAAGTGATAATCAGATAGAGATATCTCTACATTCACCACATCTTTGAAGTTAGGTATTTTGGTAACTAGTATATTGGTTGGTTTGTAGTTTTCCAAGAATTTAGCAAAGTCTTCAGGTGAGTAATCTTTTGCTTCTTTCTTCTTAGAGAAGACTGAGGAAGTGAACTTCCCACTTGGTAACATCTTAGACCAGTAGTTTGTTATAACATACTTGTCTAGGTTTATCTTGTGTAGCTTTGCTAGTTCAAGATCATCTTTAGGATCAAAATCAGATACGATTGTACTTTCTATTGTACCCTTTTCAACATTTACTTTTCGTTCTTCTATATAGTTTTTTCCTTCTGCGTTTTGATAATTGTCCTTCTCCCTAAGCTCCTTTAAGAGCTCAGTAACTTCATATTCGCTTATTCCAAGTTTTTCAGCATAGAATTTCTTACTCTTTTTTTGTGTCAGCAATTCCTGCAGTTGAACTAATAAGCTTTGATAATCAGACATATGTACTCATATTAGTTAAAAAAATATTGTAAAGATAAATAATAGTTTTTATATATTCCAAATAATTCTAGTTAGAGCTGTAATTATTTATAACTAAATTAGTTATAAACAAAAACTTCCCAAGAAAATCTTGGGAAGAAATCACAGAAAACCAACAAACTATGATTTTTTATTAAGATTCACAACAATTCACAGCTGCTACTTCAATCGAAGCACTTTCATCACCACCAGTTAATGTAATAGAGTCTATTTGAGCACAAACATTACGAGAGGTTGGAAAGAAGGTTATTCCATCTCCTACAAAACTTTCTACTGGAGTACCTGCACAATTAATATATGAGAACTCTGTAAGACCTGTAACAGGACCAGCTGGTTCAACATAAGTCACAGTGTAACATAGACAATCTAGACTAGTGGTAGTAGTGGTCGTTGTACTACTACTAGTAGATGTACTAGTACTAGTTGAGGTAGATGTAGAAGTACTGGTAGAAGTACTAGTGCTAGTAGATGTGCTTGTAGATGTACTTGTAGAAGTGCTAGTTGAACTAGAACTTGTAGTAGTAGTTGTTGGTATTGCAGTGGTAGTTGTGGTTGTTGTTGTTGGACGTACTGTAGTAGTGGTTGTGGTTGGTCTAACCGTAGTTGTTGTGGTAGTTGGTACTGCAGTGGTAGTTGTAGTGGTAGTTGATGGAAGACAATTCCATACTGTTTGACAATCAACTGTATTATTTACAATAGATGTAAACTGATTGTATAGATTTGAATTATTTAAAATATTATTGATAATATTTTGAACCATTTCTGGACTACAGATAAATCCATCTATTGTTTCTATCACTTCTGCAAGGGTATCACAATTTGATACACCAGTACATGATAAATTAGGTCCTTGGTATACAACATCATTTGATGAAGTTCCACATCCACAAGGGGTTATGTTATTTGAACAACTCATTTTTTTATATTTTATTTTATTAGGCTATGTTTAACTAAGTATTATACAACGTTCATTTACTACTACATTATCAATAAATATTGTATCGAAAGGAACACCACAAGCATCTTGTCCTTGAATAGCAAACGTTGAATTGCCTACACAAGTTGCACTAAAAATTATAGTTTGATTTCCAACTATTTGTATTGGACCATATTCTGTTGTACCTAAAAATACTTTCACATAAACATCAGAACAAATAGGATGATTTATCCATAAATCAAATGACACATCGTATGTAGTTCCTGGTACAAGAATATTTTGATATAATTTTGCCAATTCATCTTGTCCTACATATTGAGCACTTCCTCCATGCAATGAGCTCCATTGAAAATCTCCAGGTATAGTTTGTTGCCAACCATCTAAATTAGTATCAAATGTACCATTTACAATAAGATTTGGATTATTACATATAGTTGTAGTTGTTGTTGTTGTACTTGTTGAAGTACTAGTTGATGTACTAGTACTAGTAGATGTACTGGTCGAGGTACTGGTGCTTGTTGAACTACTACTAGTTGTGGTGGTAGTTGGAACAGCTGTAGTTGTACTTGTAGTGGTTGAAGTGCTACTAGATGTACTTGTAGATGTACTAGATGTACTTGTACTAGTGCTACTAGAACTAGTAGTAGTTGTAGTTGGTCGTATTGTGGTTGTACTAGTGGTAGTAGATGTACTAGTGGAAGTACTAGTAGTAGTTGTAGTTGGTCGTACTGTAGTACTAGTAGTTGTGGTTGTTGAACAATTAATAGAATTTGTAACAGCAGTGATGCCATTTAATACTAATGATGTATTTATAATACAAGGAGTAGTAAATGTATTTCCAACAAAAGGTAACACTCCTGATGTAACACCTCCAGAACATAACTGTGCTGTCCAACTAGCATTATTAATTGTTGCTGTTAAATTATATATATAACATGCTTGAGCAACAGTTGTTGATGTAGAGGTGGTTGACGTGCTACTAGTAGATGTGCTACTACTACTAGTAGTTGTTGTAATCAAATTTAATGGTATATCAATAGAATTTGTACATGAATCTAAAGATGTCACTCTAATTATAGTTGTACCATCAGGAACAACATTAGATATATATCCAGCTATTAAATCTTGAGCAGATATGTTTGATGCAAACGCAGGTGTATAACCATTCACATTTGAATAGAGATTAAATGGTCCAGCACCTCCTCCTACTGGTATAACTAATGTTATTAATGCTATCATAATTTATTTATAAAGGAATTGTTATTGATGTTGTTGTTGTAGTGGTGGTAGAAGAACTACTATTACTAGTTGTTGTAGTAGTAGTAGTTGGTTCTGCTACAGGAACATCAATATAATTTGTACAAAATGTATTATTTGATCTCACTCTAATAGTTGTTGTAAAATCAGGGACAAGAGCTGATGGATATCCTGCTTCCAAAGACGTTTTATCAACCCCTGACTCAAAAGCTGATAGATATCCATCAAGATTTGAATAAAGGTCAAAAGGACCTGAATCAATTCCTGCTATAGTTAAGGTTATTAATACTGTCATATTATTTGGTTTATATTATTTAAACAATTTATTTTATTTTATTTAATTTAAAACTACTCTAGATGTCCCAAGAAGTGCTACTAGTGCATTATATGCTGTCTCACTTGCTATTGTTCGTTTAGGTGTTGAACCACATTTAATTGTAAAGTCACTAGAAGGGGTATTAATATATTTACTATAAATATCATTTAACAGGTTGTCTGTTTCTGTTGAGTTAAACCCTGTCCAACTACCACCAAATGCTGGTTGTATAGTTAAATCTGTGTAGTTAGAAGCCCAAGTTCTACCTGATGAAGAATAACTAAAGGTATTATTACCAAACCTTACATTAAAACTAACTATTGATGGTGGTAATAAAAATAAATCACCAGTTAAAGTGTTAGAACCCTCTATACGAATAGCACGTGATGATAATGGTAATGTTGTTATATCACCACTAACTGCACTATTACCAAGCATAAGTAAAATCTGTATGTTTGGTGGTACTGTAGATATACTACCACTTATTGTATTATCACCATCCATTTCACAAATTACAAGTGACCTTGGTAAATTTAAAACAGTTCCACTTATTTCGTTATCACCATCAATTCTTAATTGTCTTACTGAAGGTAGATCAGATGTATCACCACTTATAGTATTAAAACCTCTAATAATCACTGTTGAGCTTGTTAACATACGTGGTAAATCAGATGTATCTCCACTAACTGTATTATCACCACTCAACTGTAAATTATCAGTTAAAGTGATTGGAAATCCTGATGTATCCCCACTAATTGCATTAGCACCAAATATATTTATACTTGTTGAAAATCGTGGTAAATCAAGTGTGTCACCACTAATTGTAGTATTACCACCTATAACAATACTTATTAAAGGTCGTGGTAAATCAGATGTATCACCACTAAGATTGTTATTATTAGTATTCAAACCAGTTAAAGTCCTTGGTAAATCTACAACGTCACCAGTAATAAATAAACCATTAGTAGGAACCGCATTTAAACTCAACAACCCATCTAATTTTTTTAACTCAATTGTTGATGTCGACAATGATTGAGAATTGTGAGGATTTGTTCCTGACTCAAATAATGTTATTGTCGTTAAATCTGTTGATAAAATTTTAATTTGTCCTGTATATGGTGATGAATATGTGTGAAATATCTCAGTTGTTCCTGCTTGAAATTGTTCTATACCATCTCCCCAATTTATATAATAATAACGTGACGCTGTTATTCGAAATCCATTTGGTGTTGAGCCAGGATTAACCACAGTAGGAAAAATTCTAGTAACACCCACAGCGTTAATTATAAATTCTTCTAGTGGTCCTTCTGTAGTGGTAGTAGTTGTAGTACTACTACTTGTACTAGTAGATGTACTTGTGCTAGTGCTAGTTGATGTACTAGTTGAACTACTGGTTGTTGTAGTTGTAGGTGAAGGAAGCTGATTAGCACTTCCTGTAAATGTACAATTAATAGGTGGTGGACCACATGCAATTATTGTACTACAATTAATTGCTCCATTAACTAATGCAATGAAATTAGGAAATAAGTTTGGATTGTTTTGTATTAAATCTAATAGATATTGTGTGAAGTCTATGCTACATAAAAAATAATCTAATTGTTGAAATGCGTCTGTTACTGTCATTCCTGTAGCAACATTAGAACACACTCCATTTGGACCATCATATATTAAATCATTAGTGGTAAGACCACTATGATCACATGATGTTCCTAAGTTAGTAGGAGTTGCTGAACAATTGCATTTTTTTGATAAGAATGGCCACATAATTAATTAAGGTATATATATAATATAATAACAACCTTTTGATGGTTGAATATTAGAGTGAGCATCTCCACTACCTATAGCAGAATTAGTAACAAAAACATTTTGTCCAGGACCTGTTCCTTTTAAACCAGTTAATGATTCAGTTGTATCAAATGATGCTGTAGTATTAGAATTTCCAATAAGAGGTGATGTTGTAGAACCATTTGTTACATTATAATTAGTAATACTATGTTTATGTTTTGGATCATTAATTGTAACAGTGGCAATATGTGTATGATTTGGAATTTCCCCTACACCTAATGTAACTGCAGTTGCTCCCTGTAGTGAACCTGGTCCTATTATAGTGTAGTTAGGATTATTAGGACTAGCTGCAGGATCAACTATAGAATTAAGAGCTCCTCCAAACATTCCTGTTGTAACTCCTACAAGTGTCCATCCTCTTAAATCAGGAACTCCTGGATTAGCACCATTACATAAATACACTTTAGCCCAATAATTTTGTCCTGCTCCTGATACATCAAAACTATCTCCTGAAGCAGGATAATTTGAAAGAGGACCAAAGTAAGCAATTGGAGCATAAGGAACCATTCTAGCACTAGCTGAATTAGTTGAAGGTTGACTATCTAAATAATTAGCAATATATGTATCTATATTTAATGAAGTTACATTAATCAAATTTAATTGTGATACTAAAATGCTAAATGCTGTGTTTAAAGAACAAAGATTATTTATAGTAGCTTGTACAACATCATGTGTACCTGAAGAAGATGTAACTCCTGTTAAACATCCAATTGTATAATCATCATTTAATGTAGCAAGCGTTCCATCAATATCATCTATTTGTTCTTGAAGATCACACACTGTTTTTATAATAGCTGTAAGCACTTCATTCAATGTAAATCCTACACACGTAGTACAAGGAGGAAGATATAATTTTACAATGTCACAGATAATGTTAGCATCTATAATAGGTTTTATTCCTGTACCATTTATTGCTGGAACAAGAAAGTTTGTAATAGCATTTTCAACAGACAATAAACTGTCACCAGTTGAAATACCAAGAGCAGGAACATCTATCCCTGTATATTTTACGCACTGATCTGAGATAGTTTCAGCACATCCATTAAAGCAATTTGTACAAGACATGTTGTTATTATTTTAAATTAATTATAATTTTTAAGAAGTGCTTAATATTATTTCTGTACACTCAACTAATTGAGACCCTCCAATTATATTTGAAATAGGACTTACTATTGGTATAGTTTGTACTAAAGTTACTGTATAAGGTGGTGTTGGTAAGAGAGAATAAGTTAAACCCAGTCCAGTTACTAAATAAATTAAATTACCTTCCTCATATATACCAAATGCTAATGATGCTGGACCTAAAGGAACACTAATTTCAAAAGCTCCTGTATTATAATCATATTGGTATAATCCATTTGGACCACCTATGACATCAGTTAAATTTATTAATATTTTTGGTTGTACAGTATCTGTGATTAATAAATCTCCTGGTGTTACAGCACCTGGTGGAAGTGTTACAATATCAACAGATGTTGCTGGTGAATTTGTAATGTCTAATTCAACAATTACTCCTGGACTTCTACTTATATCAACAGTAACTAATTTATTATTATTTCCAGGTGATTTACCAAGAGCGTTTCCAGTTGTAACAGAACCTGTACTAATAGTTCTATTAAGTGTTTGTGACCAAGGAGATAAAGTTACATTATATTCAACTATACTATTTGCAGTATTGAGCCATAATTTATCATAGGTATGTGCTAAATCTTTTGCAATAGGTCCTCTAAATAATGTAACAACTGTATTAGTTTCTAAAAAATATCTTAGAATATAACCATTAATATCTGCTAAAAGAACATAACTACAAGGAGGAATTGTAGTCGTTGATGTAGTTGTACTACTAGATGATGTTGATGTTGATGTTGATGTACTTGTACTTGTACTAGTAGAAGTGCTTGTACTAGTAGAAGTACTTGTAGAAGTACTAGTGCTTGTAGAAGTACTTGTACTAGTAGATGTAGATGTTGATGTTGATGTAGATGTAGATGTTGATGTGCTTGTGCTTGTAGATGTTGTTGTAATTCCTGTACCAGAAGTACGACAGCTACAATCTTTTATACATCCAGATGTGAACCTTCTCACTTTACTAGCAATCATATTAACAGTGAAATGTCCTGCATAGTTTGGATTACACACCTTGTACTGTAGAATACGTTTATAGTTCAATAAATCAGAAAGTAACTCATGGTTGAAAGATTTGTTTAGCATAAATACAACATTGTTGTATAAGCTAACACTCATCTCTGCAACCTTGCAGTCAATACTGTCAATTAATGAACATATATCTTCGCATTGTGCACAATTAGTTAATCTAGGTGTTAACATATTCTAAAAAATTTTAATGCTTTATTTGCAGCAGCACGACAAGCTGCACATAAGCCATCTTTTAATTGACACCCACATCCAACATTAGCACCACAGTTTCCACAATTTGCCATTTGATTTTTAATTAAAGTTGTTTATATAATTATTACCAGAACATCCACAATTATTTCTTATGAAAGCTGTTAATGCTCTATCTGCTTGATTATATAGTTTATTTGCATTTACTATTGCACAGTTATTAGCTGCTGCAATTGCTCCTTGAATAAAGAAATATATAGATGTTAGTTCTACTTTAGATTGTGTTCTAATTGCACTATCACATTCCATCATATCAAGTGTCATAAATGCTTCATCAAACCTTTCTTGAATTTGATCTGTACGCATTATAGATTTTTCTACGAAGTTTGCGTATGCAGGTGCAATGGAATATCTTAAGTGATATACACCATCAGGAAGAGGTTGACTAGTCCCTGTTGGTGAAATTCCTAAATTTGCTGATGTAAAGATATTAAAATTATCAACATCAAAAGGAATAACTGCAACATTAAATCCAGGAGGAGTTATTTCTATTGTTGGAGATATTACAGAAGGGGGAGTAGTTGGATATGTAGAAGCATCAATAACTCCAAGTGTAAGTACACTATAAGTAGGGATTACTAATATATCTAATTGTAAGTTTGCCATGTTTTTATAATAATTATGCCAGAGGAATATGAGTGATATCCTCTTTCCCCTGGCATAGGTTATTTAATAATTTACTACTTCTTTATCCTTAAGGAATTTGAGTAGAAGTAGTTGTAGTTGTTGATGCAGGAGCACTAGATGTAGTTGTTGTAGTTGTGATACAAGGAATACCTTGATCTACTACAGCACCTAAACCAGCTACTAAGACTGTTTCAATCGCAGAAGTTAAATTACCACCTCCTTGTGGGATAGCAATAATCACTGTAGAGTCTTGTTGAATATAATCACCCCATTGGTACTCAGATCTGTTATACTCATTGAATCTGATATAGAATGTGTTATAAGTTTGACCAGCAGAAACATAAGATTCGAAGTTCTCGTTATAACCATTCATTCTGTATAAATGTTTCAAGTAACCTGCTTGGTAGCTGTAGAAGTTTTTCTCTAATTGGATAATTTCTTCAGAAGTACCAGTAGCATAAGAAGCACGTTGAGTAACAATTGGATTAGCAACAATATTACAAGCATCTGCTACAATAAAGTCAGCAGTTGTAGCTGGACCAGAATATACAAATGTTCTGAAATACATTCTGTCATATTCAAATGGGAACGCTGCAATATCACAAGGTTGACCATATTTAGTTAATGGTTTTCCTGTAATACGTAAGATTGTACCACCTACATTTTCAAATGTATAGAATGTGTTGAAACTAATGTTATCAGGATTGATACCAGGAGCTTGTTGTCTCAATTTAGCAATCAATAAATCGATGATAGTGTTGTCACTTACATCAGCACATGGATTTTCGTCACAACCACAGCATGGAGCTTGGATTGTTACTGAACGAGTGAAACCATTGAAATACAATGTATCAATGTAAGAAGAGTGAGCACGTAAAGTTAACGTGATAGTTTCTCCACATTGTACAGTGAAATTAGTTACATCAGTGATTTGGTTAGCAGCTGTAGGACATCCTGATACTTTGTACCATTCAGTTACATTTGAACTACAACCAGACCCTGAAGGACATCCTTTGATCTTATCAGATCTTTTAGATCCTTGAAGATAAGTGTTGTCTCTACCTTGAGCTATGTAGAAATAAGGAGCAGCAGCAATATTCGCAGAAGTAGCTACTGAATAATCGTTTCTAAAGAAACCAACTTGTCCTGCAGTCAAGTTTTGTGTTGAGCCAGAGCTAGGGAGTGCAGTTTGCCCTACTGGAACCACGAATACCGTGGTTAATGAAAAATCAGCCATTTTATTTATTTATTAAGTTAAAAATTTACTCGTTTGTTTGAATCCTAAATGCTGCATTTTGAACAGCAGATTGATTCTCTGTATACATTGCTAGATTCTGTACTGTTAAATCTAACAATTCATCTTCTAGATATGTTTCTAATTCGCAATCTTGATCAAATGATGGAAGACCATCTAACATTATATATCCTGTTTTGTTTATATATTTAGGATATCTCATGTACATTATCTGTATATTCTTAGGAGTGAACGTCCCATCAGTGTATATAGATATTTTATCAGAAGCAAGAACATTAAATGTTTCTTGGTATTCAAAACTTGGTTTATAATGATCATTGTTTAATATAAACTGAAGATCACCATGTTTAGCAAGATCTCGATTGATCCAAATTCTTCTGTCTTTACATCTTCCTTTATCAGCTAAAATATATGAATCTACATAGAACATATATTTTGGTTCAAGTAAATGAACATTTGCTGACCATTGATTTAAGTTAGTATCTTCTAATGTTAGTGTCAACGGTTGATGATTATAATCTAAGATGAGACTCTGTAAGTCTTCATAACGTTTCTTAAATGAATCTTGACCTAATTGACTAGCAGTACTAATACCATCAATCTTTTGCTTTATCAACTTAATCTGAGCCTCATTTAGAGCTAAGATTTTATCTTCAAGCTGAATCATTTGATGCTCATTAGTTGATAGCTTATTCAATCTTTGATCAATCTTGTATAATAAACTATCTACTGGTATCATATTTTATATTTTTAAAAACTAGCTACTTATACAGCAGCTAGTTTTTTAGTTTTTAATTTTCCTTCTAATACTAATAACTCATCTTGGTTATCATCATCAGCTAAGAATTTTACTAAATCTTCTTCATCTTTAGCTATCTCAAACTCACCTTCATAAACCTTACCATTAGGTTTAACTCTATAAATAGAATGTGTTATAGCTTGTTTTACTAAATCTTTAATATGGAGTAAAGCTTCTTTCATGTCAGCAAATCTATTGAACACTTCAACTGGATTCAATCCTGAATACTTACCATTCTTGAATTCTGTTTGTTTCAATACATTATCTACTAAGTTGTATACTACTTCTTCTTTCGAATCTTCTGATACTGGAAGTCCTAAAAGTCTTGCAACTTTACGTTTCTTCTCAGGAGTCATTGAATCAAACTTAACAATTGCTTTGTTGATCAATTGTTTTTTCTTGTAGACTACAGCATTTTCTATCTCATCATCAACAACATAAAATTGTGTCTCTGCTGGATATTCCCCTCTTTCCCAAGCTTGGTGAGAAGATGCAATGGTAGGATGTACTCTCAACCATGAAAAGGCTATTTCTTGGAAAGCATTTGCTAAATCAAAATAGTTATCACCATCCATCAATTTAACTGCTTGTACGTGAGTTTGATCATCTGGAGATAATGACAATCCATAGTTCCAGAATTTAGAACGTGGTCCAAGATCAATATCACCAATCTCGTTCTCAAGTTTTTTTCTAAGAGCAGTAACTCTTTCAATTTCAAGTTCTTTTTCAGTTGGATCTTGAATTCGTTTGATGTAAGCAGCATCTGGATCAAGTCCTGTTCTATACTTACCATCTAATTCCTTGTAAGGATATTTGAATACTCCTGTTCCAGGAATTCTTGTCATACCTTTTTGTGCTAACCCACTATCCATAGTTTGCAATTGCGAACTATTATACTCACGTTTTATCGTAGAGATTTTGCCTGTCTTACCCATATGTAGTTAATTTAATAATTTGGTTTTATTTAGTAGAGTGGTCCCATCGAAGGGACCTGATCATGGATACTATCCATATCAAACACTCTATACACAGACATGAAGTCTAGTGTTTGAGATCAATCCCCTCTAGGAGGGAGAGGAGGTGAGGGGATTTTTCTCGGATAAATGAGTTACTCTGGTACGCCTACAACTTGATATAAGTAATTATTCTTCTTGGCGTAGTAACTACTTTGTTATTATTAGAATTGTGGGATTTCCTCGATCAACACAGTTCTAGAAAGATCTTCAATAAATACGTCACATCTGTCTTTCATCCAGATTTCGTATCCTGGGAATTTATTAGCTGAACTCATACCTTGAGACTTAGCAAAACCTAAGTGGTGACGAGTACCATCAATATAACCCCATGTCATAGAAGGAGCACCTTTCATACGTACTTCTCTAATGTTGTTTACCATTGAACCATCAGACATTGGAGACACATCAAACACCATAAATACTGGAGTGCTCTTTTTGTTTTGTCCAAACTCTAAGTTAGTTTGTGGTAAATCTAATTCTTTTAAGTGGATCAATTCAACTCTACCAGTCTCACGAGTTACCATTGCATCAAATGCAAAGTTGTAAGTGATATGTTGTCCTTCTCCTTGCATGTATCTGTTTCCAGAATCTGCCATGAACGTAAGACCAGAGTTTAATGCATCTGTTTTCAAAGCTTGTTGGAATACATCGAATCCAGCTTCGTTAGTATACATTTTTACACTTCTGTCTTTTACATCCACTCTTCTGTAGAACAAGTCTCCAAATACTGAACGAATCAAGTTAGCAGAAAACTCACCTCTGTTATATTGAACTAAGTTTCCATTATTTCTCATTCTGTGGTATACACCAGCAGATGTTCTTTTCAATTCTTGTTTAGAACCATTAGTTTTAACTGTACCTGGTTTAGCCCAGATCATACGTTTAACTTTCAATTCTAACATAGATTTACGCATCCAGAACTCAATAAATGGTTCCCATTTAACATCATTACGAGTTAAAGGTAATTGGTTACGTCTTTGTGGAGCATATACTAAAATGTCTAATGGCTTACCAGAAGCATCTCTCATCATTTTGTCATCAGCCCACTCAGTGATTTTGTGCTCATATCCATATGCAGAACCTAATGATTCGAACATAGTGATTTGCTCACCTAATCTAGGAAGACCTAATAAGTCTTGGTCAAACTCACCAATAGCAGCATCAACTAATTCTAGTTCAACACCATGTTGTAAGAATGTAGGGTTTACAAAGTCAACTGTTGGATTATCAGTTACTAATGTAAATGAATACAAGAATCCCATATTCCATGGTTGTGGATCTTTGATCACGTAGAAACGTGGACCATACTGACGTGTACCTACAGATACAATAGCATTTTTAGAAAACTCATTAGTATCTAATACTAAGTTAAATTCTTGACCATCAATACCTGTTTTACCAGAAGATATTAAATCTAATGTAGATTGAGGAACGTCAATAATTTTTGGGAATTTGTAAGGAACTGCTACTTGCCATTTCCATGCATCACTATTATTATCAATGTAATAAGGTGTGCTTTTGTTGATCATGTCCAAGAAGTCATTACTGTACAATGAGCTCTGAGTATATAAAGAGATTATCTTTTTATCATAATCAGCTGGCTCTGTCGAGTGAAAACTCTCTAAGTGATTTGAGTCTGTAAGTTTCCCTACTGCACGTTTGTCCATAGACGCAACACGAGCATAAGTAAAACCTGTTAACCCAGGGATTGTTTGAATTGCCATTTGTTATTCGTTTTTGTTAATTATTAATTATTTTTTGTTATAAAAACCATGAATTGGGTTTAGCTGTTGAACTACTTGTTCCAGATGACTTTGATTTAGTCACTTGTCTTGCAACTTCTCCAAATAACTGATCTGTCTTTTTAGACACACCTGTTCTTTGTATAGTTGATAATGTAGGATCTTTTTCCAACATCTTCATAAGAAGACCTAACTTAACTTTCATTGCATGGTTCTCTGGTCTTTTCATATCCAGAATAGCACGATCAAAGTCTGTTAGTGTTTCTCCTGTTGGAGTTTTCCACTTGTCAACTAATAAGAAGTCTTGTAGTTCTGTTGCTAATTTTGGATTGACAGGAATACCATCAAACTCTTTTGATTTAACTTTTTCATTAAGAATATCTTGTACGTTCTTAATGTATTGATTTCTGATTTGAGCTTTTTGTTGTAACTCAGCTTCAGATTTTTGTTCTAATTGTTGTAACTTGGCTGCTTCTTTTTTAACCAAAACTTTGTGGTTTTTAGTAGCTACACTTTCAAGATCACCATAATTCTGAAGTCTTTCAATTTCTGAATCTATATCTTCAGCATCAAATCCTTGATCTGATAATGCTTGTTTCATTATTGATATCTGGTTACTTTCTTGCGAAAGATCCATTTCAGCAAATCCAACAACATTATTATATGTAGTGAAGTAATCTTTTGGATTAACTCCTTTCACAAATATGGCATCAAAAGCTTCTTGATAATCTTCTCCAAATTGTCCTATAAAGTTTTGTACTATTTCACTAGCACCTTTTTTCTTTTCATTTTCAAATCTTTCTAAGAACTCTTCTGCAGTGGTTACTGGTTCTGGATTATCATCATCATCATTGGTAAATACACCTAGTTTATAAAGATCATTTGCAAGAGCAGTGAATTGTGTACCTTGTGGAGTGTCATCATCATCATCATCAGCATCAGTAGCTTCTGGAGCTTTTGCAGGTTTTGCTGGTGCAGGTGTATCATCGTCCTCATCTTCATCATCACTTAAGAAATCAGCAATCATAGATTGTCCATCTAACTTCTCTTCATCTGTTTTACCATCAACACTCTTAGGAGGAACAATATCCTTACCCTTAGGAACTGCTGGTGCATCTGGTGCAGAAGGAGCATCTGCGTCTTTAATGATAGGTGTAACATCTTCTGGATTTGATGTTGATGTTTCAGGGGAAAACAAGTCATTTAATAGTTCTTGGTTACCCATTCCCATTTCCATAGTACCTTGGATACTAAAGTTATCTAAATTATCAGCCATATGTAGTTGTATTTATGTTTGGTTTTGTTTATGTAAAAGTATAATAAGGGTTTGGAATATCAAAGGGTTATGAATCAATGTGATCCAATTTTCTAGATAATATAGCATTAATGTGTTTTACCCTTACCTGTGGAAGAAGTTTTTTAACTTTTTTTGTTATTTCTTCCCTTAGCATTCTCTTTTGCAACAGCAAGATCGTTTGCCATATTCTCTCTAGCCACCTTGATTTTCTCTTGCTCTATAGCCATTTTATCATTAGCTTGTTTATTTTTAGATGCTATGTCAGCCATTTTAGTTTGGTAGTCTTTATCAGCTTTGGTTTGGTCATGAGTTAATCTACTCATTTCCATTACATCAGGAACAGTGTTGGCATTCTCATCTTCACTTGCAACATTACCAAATCCTGTAGCTTGTATAATTGCAATCTTCTCTTTAGACAATCTATCAAGTTCTTTTTGATAATTATCATTAGCAATTTGCTCTTCATGTTGTTGAATAGCAAATTGTTGTTGAGCTTGAGCTTGTTCTTGTTGAGCTTGTTGCTGTTGTTGAGCAAGTTGTTGTTGCTGTTCTTGCATAGCAATTTGTCTGTCTCTAAGATCTTTGAATGTTTTCTTAAGCTCTCTTTGTGATTTAGAACTATACAGTTCCACTACATCATAAAGTGTGCCACCATTCTGAATAATAGCTTGAGAAAGTTGTCTAAGCTCATTAAACATTTGTGTGTCTTCTGGTCTATTGGTTAAGAACACTTTTAAGTCACGAAATTTAAGATCTGTTCCATTCACCTGTACAAATGCAGATAGTCCCTCAGAAGTGATATATGAAAGTGTACTCTGAGGTTTTGATGATTCTACATACAATGCAGCATCAATAATAGCTTGGTACAATTGTCCCATAACATATTCATGAGCTACAAACAATGGTTCTGTTTGAGAATAACTTTGCTGCATAGCAGTGTTAGTACCTGTTGCACTCTCACTAGCTGATACAGATCCCATACGTTGTTTAGACATGCCAACAAGTTCCCAACATTCCATCTTCATTTGTTGAGCTAACGTGTATCTAGCTC
>Ga0181359_1000068_pt1 | contig 19835 bp, 14 predicted proteins | sample Fa13VDMM15SD_FD_141229 | JGI IMG/M metagenome (GOLD analysis project Ga0181359, IMG submission 141229) | Freshwater viral communities from Lake Michigan, USA - Fa13.VD.MM15.S.D | ecosystem: Environmental > Aquatic > Freshwater > Lake | place: USA: Michigan | collected 2013-09-24 | reverse complement strand
TTTCGTTGAGACCACCTTTTTGATTTTTTCCTTCTTTACGTTGCCAAGCAGCAACTTCGTTTAATTTTTCTTCCTCATTGCCGATGCTATCATTATTGATCTGCCTAAAATCACTAAAAGAAAGTAATTGTCGTGTGTCATAACTCTCCTTTGTAGAGGTCTTCCATCCACCACCTTTGGATTTATACCATTTGGCAGCCCATCCATTAGCATAAGCGGATGGATATACATCAAATTTTGCTCTTGCCTGGGATTTTGCTTTAGACCATAGAGAAGGATTGGTCGGAACATTTTTTTCCATAATATATTCTTCTCTTGGTTCATACATTGAAGTAAAACCACTCACTGTAGTTTTTACTGCAGACTTTGCAGTTTCACCAGCTTTCTTTAGACCCTTTTTCCATTCTGGTTCTCCTGGTTTTTTTGTATTAAACGGTTGTTTATTTGTTTCACCCGGAACGTTTTTAATAACATCCTGAACTCCTGTTTTAACTGTATCAACACCAGATTTTACTGTTTGTCCTGCTGCCTGAACTCCTGTTTTAACTGCTCCAATGCCAGATTTTACTGTTTGTCCTGCCTTTGCAACACCTTGTCCAATTCTTGATATTGCTGAAATTCCCCTTATAATTGGGGCAGCAAGTGCAATCATTTCATCAAGTTCTGTCTCTTCAGGGACACAGTTAGGAACTGTTCTTGTTCCTTTCTTCTTTAATCCAACTTGTTTATATCCTTTCCAACAAGCTTCCATAAACTCTTCTGCAGTTTTGACTGGATGTGATTGTCCAGCAAGTTTTAATAATTTGATTTTTAAATCTGGAGTTTTTGCTGACATTGCAGTATTTACTCTACGATCAAATTTTTGATATTCTTGCTCCGATTGCTCATCAATTTTGTTCGATGACATGATTGGTTTTCCTCCTTTTCCTGAACGGTCTGCTACTGGATCTTCTTTACGTTTTCTTTTGACTGCTGTAGCAATCTCATTTTTACCCATTTGAGATGCTTTTTCTTTAGACAAACATTTTGGTTTTGGTTCACCAGGTTCACGAGCACATTTACCAATTCTTTCACCTTTTGTATTATATTTATCCCATCCACCACCACCTACTCCACCCTCACCACCAGTTCCAAACCACTTTCTCAAATCTTCTTTAACTGAGTATGCTGCAGCAGCATCCATATTATGATCAGTGTCAGTAATCTTTGCTTGAATCCAAGCAGGAATATCTTTTTCTTTCTTGCCAAGTTTTAATTTTAGTTTTTTAGCATTGGCAATAGCATTGTCAAGTTGACTACTCGCCATTGAAACTTCGTGATCCTTCACAATAAAAACTAAGTATTACTTATCATTATTTAGAAACCCTTGCTTTAACATCTTTTGAAGATCTGCAGTTGATCCAATAAAGAGTGCATTATTAACTGTTTTTGGACCATTACTTTGTGGTTTTTCAATATCTTTCATTTTCTTTTGAAGTTCAAGCAACTTGTCCGTTACGTCACCAACAGACTTGATCAATTGTCCTGCAACTTCAAATGCCCTTGGGTGTTGACTATCTTGAGCTAGTTCAAGTATTCCATTAACTGCTTCTTGACCTTTTTCAATAAGAGTATATAATTGTTTTCTACTATATTCATAATCTTTTTGCGGATCATCAGGAGTTTCTACTGGTGGTTTTTCTTTGACAGTCTCCACCATCTCCGCTTTTATGTCAAGCGCCTTATCAATAGCATTGAAAGATTTTTCCATAAATTATACATCGTTTCCTTGACTTGAACTAAATGACTTAAAATCTTGGAAGAATGTTCTAGTTTCATTAAAACCAAAGTCATCATCAATATCAATCAAAGCGTCATCATCAATTGTAATGCGATCAACTTTATCACCAATGTAATGTTCTTGAATTGATGAACCATATTGTCCTCTGGATACAATAATGTTTGTTCCATCAATCTCTTCAATTCGCATTACCTCTTCATTGACTTGAATATATTTTTTAACTTCTAATGAAGCAGAACTTGTAACCTTCATTAATGTCTTAGAAGTTTCTAGTGTTGCTGTCAATGCAGTTGTTTGATCATTAGTATAATCTTTTGTTGCAGCAGGAGTTGCAACATATCTAACTTCTCTTGGTGCTCTAATTGCAGAAGCATAATCAATCTGAACTCGTTTGATGATACCACCACTTTCGTCAGTTGGTAATTCGCTATAGAAATATGTCTTTGCAGTAAAATCTAAATCATACTGAATAAATCTTCTTTTATCAAAAGATCCTTCATATTCATCTCTAAATGAAATATTATTTAATGTAAATGGAATATCTCTTACTTCGTTAATTTCATCAATTAGTTTTACTGAAACTGAAAATGATGGTTGAAAGAATGGTAGAATTTGTTCTAAAATTTGTAGAGCATCATCTTGCAATTTAGATGCAAAACTCAACCTAAATCCAATATCATATGGAACAGGCATGAATACTTTTTTAATTTTATTATTCTCTACTCCACAAAATTTTGTTATTGGAGATGCCTTTCTAGACGGATCATAACGATATGATATAATTTCAAATGCCAATCTTGGTAATGTAATAGCAACAGTTCTATCAAAGTTTGGTTGCTGTTCAACTCTTGCTAAGAATTTTTGAATTGGTCCATAAGCAATTGGAACTTTGATAATACTTAGCGTTTGATCTGTGTCATCTGCTTTGTGTTTAATTTCAATATTATTAAACAGTGTTCCAAAAGCAATAACTGTCTTTTTAATAATTTCGTGATAAAAATATGCTCCTAACATTTATTATATCTCACCAAATGGATTGTTTTCAGAGAAATCAAGAATTGTACTTGCTGCGGATTGAATTTCTTGATTTTGCTCAAATGGATCGTCATCATCATAGTTGATTGTATTTAGGATGTACGCAACACTACCAAATGTAGTTCCTGCACCAATGATCATTTCACCTGGAGCAAATTTACCAGTCAAACTACGTGCTCTCATTGTTAGAGTTGGTTTATCCCAAGATGCTGCAATTGCAGTTGTACCAGTAGAAACTCCCCTTATAATATCTCCAAACATATATGTTCCCACACCAATAGTTCCTGCAGCAGATACTGTAATTGTGGGTACTTGCGTATATCCATAACCCGCATTAATAATTCTGATTGCTGATAGATTATTTTGCGTATTAAGAACTGCAGTTCCAATAGCGGTAACTCCACCAGAAGGTGCATTAGTAAATGTAATTGTTGGTGGTAAGACATAGTTTTGACCACTAGTAGTTATTGTTACGACGCCAACAGAACCAGTCGTTCCAATTCCAACCACCGCAATAGCGCCAGTGCCATTTCCATCTGTAGAAATAATTTGAACTTTTGGTATTGTTGTATATCCATATCCAGTATTTGTAACATAAATCGCTTGTAGTGATCTTGTACCACTACTATTTTCTGTAGTAATTGCAACTGCTTGCGCTGTTCTACCTATACCTGGAGGAGCAATTCTAACTGTAGGATCTGCAGTATATCCTGTTCCTTCATTAAGAATAGTAATTGTATGAACGCCACCATTAACTAGAGATGTAAATGCAGCAGCAGTTGATCCAATACCAACAAAAGTAAGAATTGCATTATATCCAAACGATCCAAATTCATCATCAATTTCAGTAATTTGAGTATCTATAATTTCATCTTCATATTCAAATGCTTCACACTTCAAAAGGTATGTGTAATTTTTTTGTAATTGAAAAAATGCTGGTTGATCATTATCAACAAATTTGATTTCAAAAAGAGTATCTGATAATGGGAAGTATAATAAATCTCCTTCTAATGGTCTAGATGGATTATTTGGTAAATTAGTTACATTTTCTAGCAATGGAGTAATGCTATCTTCAAACCTTCTTTGTGAAATAACAATTTGCATTTCTGCAGTTGTTCTAACACCAAATTTTGTTAAAATGCTTCCAGGATCACCAAATCCTTCATAACTCTGAACATATCCTTCAATAGGAAAAGATTTATTAAACTTTGAAGTCGAAACTTCACGCATTATAGATTTGGTATTTACAAAAATTCTTGGTAAGTAAATAAATTCAATACCATGAATTTTGATGTGCTCATCCATCAACTCTTGCACAAGAGTTTGTTCTGATTTAGTTCCTTGCGTAAAAAATGGATTAAGCATTATCCGATCATATCTAATGGAGGAAGTTCATAATCATAAGTCATTCTTTCTTCAAGTTTTTCTAATTCTCCTAAGGCATCTTCATAAATTTCACGACCATTCAACTCAATTCCACCTGGAAGTTTTACTCCCCTAAACTTGATTAGATTTTGCCCCCATTGTCTTTTCATCAAAGCAGTAAAGTACTTCTTCAAAAATGGATCATTATAGACTTTTGTAAATTCATTTGGATTTAGAACTCTATAGCATTGAATAATAATATAATCATCAACCTTCATACTAGAATAATCTGTGTCTAGATATAATCTATTCTGTCTTCTATTGAACCTAATTTGTTTATCTGGATGTAGAATAAAATCTATATCTTCCAGATATCTTTTTGTCATAGTATAGTTTAATAGTTCAGTAGAACTAAACCAATAAATATCATTCAAAAATAATTGATAGTTTACACTAAACATATTCGTACTAATTGCACGATTATCTAATTTCCAAACTTTTTCAATTCCAATAACTGCATCTGGAACTTGAATAAAGTTTTGATTTTCTTCAAAAGAGAATGTAGTTGTTCCTATGCCAGTTATATTTGATGTTCCTGTTGATGTAGTAATTCCTATTGATTTATTTGATCCTCTTGCTTGAATTGAATCGATAAAATTTTGAGTAATTTTAAATTTCAAATACATCAATTCGACGCCATCCATATGTCGATTTTGATAAATTTGAATAGCATCATCAATCAAATCTTCAATTTGCTCATCGGCAAGATTGATCTCTAATACAGGATACCCAAGTTGTCTTTTTGCGTAGTTTACTAATTCCTGTCTAGAAGCAGGGTTTGCCATTGATATATCTACTTTTTTCTATTTATTATGTTCTTGTAATAACGACATCAACTCCATCTCCAGATGCAAGGTTAATAGTAGAGGATCCAATTGTACAATCTTCTGTGTTTTCTAATTTTAAACCATTTAAAAATATATGTTATAATTAGTATACGATTTAAAATATATTGTGAAAACTATTACTATTCTTACTGGACCACAAGGATCTGGAAATCATCTTTGGTCTAAAATATTTTCATTACATCAAGATGTTTTTGGATGGAAAAGTCTCTTAGATAATTATTGGGAAGCTCATAGAGTTGCCGAACCTTTTGCAAAATGTTGGAAAAATATTGAATTGCTTAAAGAATTTGATTGGAGTACTCATGATTATTTTTTTACAAGTATTAGTATTCCTTTAGGTATTGAAAATCAAGGAACAAAATGGTGCCCTAATGTTCCAGCATTTACTCAAGCAGTGGAAGAACTTGGAATGCAAACTAAAGTTCTTGTGATTGGAAGAGATCAAAATATACTTAATAATCAACAAACTAGATTACGTGAAGAAAGTACCATAAGACATTTTTTAGATCAACTTCCAAAAATGAAAAATCCAACTTACTTGAGTTATGAACTACTATATCTTTATAAGCAAGAGTATCTAAAGTCACTTGACATTGGAATTCCAATTGCATGGTATGATAAACAAGTCAATAGTATTTTGGAACAGGATGCAAATCAAAAATATATTAAATATGTAGAAACTAATCCATTAGATAATTGCAATAAAACTGCAGTTCCATTGAAAGAACGTCCATGAAAAAACTTTTAATTTGCACTGGACCACAGGGATCTGGCAATCATTTATTTGCAAGATTACTCAGTCTTCATTCTGAAGTTGTTGGATGGGAAGCACTGAAGAATAATTATTGGATTCCTAGTGATGAAGAACCTTTTGCTCGTTATTGGGTTCATCCTGAAGAATTAGAATTTCCTAAAGGTAATTATTTTCTTACAAATGTTAGTGTTCCATTCTTTTATGATGGTGTGCGTCAAAATCCTAAAATTATTGAAGTTTGTCAAAAAGCAAAAGAATTGGGTGTTGATCCAACGGTTGCAATTATTGTAAGAGATAAAAATATTAATGCATTGCAACAAGAAAGGGTCGGTAAGGAAGTAACCCTACCGACCGCTATTTCTTATTATGATGAACTTATAAACTCTGATATTGATACTCACTTTCTAGATCATGAAGCATTTTTCCTTCATAAGGAAAATTATATCAAATATGTTGGTAAAATATTAGACTTTCCAGTAACTTGTGAAGGCATCAATACCTTTATTGATAAAGATGCCAATCATAAATATGTTAGCTATGTTGATGAATATTGGTTAGACGAAACCATCAGAGATGGTCGAAAACCATTCAAGCAGCGATAGCAGTATTTTTACATGAGATTTCTAGAAGGTCAGAACGCATTGCGGCAACCAACACGAGAATACGTTCTTGTAGATCAGCAGCACCTTCTACAAGTTTCTCTAGTTTCCATCCACCGATATTAGCGTGAAAACCTTCATCCTTAGCAATAGCAGCGTAACGTGAAGAAATAAACTGATCTTCTACACACTCTGCCATTTCGTTCCATACTGCTTCTGCACGACCTTCAGCAACTAGCTGATAAGCAGCAAGAGCAGCAGGATCGGAAGATGCTTCATACTTATCTAGAAGTGAAGCACCTTTTGCTTGAGGAGCAGCAGATTCAGCGGCAAATGCAGCAGCAACGTCAACTTGCTCACCAGAGATGTGCTCAATAACTTCCTTAACCATACGGAAGTGCTTAGCCTCATCTTGTGCTTGCTTGGTTAGAAGCTCAAGTTCGGTTACATCCATCGATGGTGGAGCAGAAGCAATTTCAGCAGAGATTACCTTCATGTTCATTGCTTCGTTTACCATACGACCACGGAAGTGCTCAACCATGGATTCTTTGCTTGGATTTGAAGCAAAGAAATTGCGAACATTATTTCTTGACTCTGCAAACAAAGAAGCATTCTCTTCTTTGATTTTTTGTACGAACTCTTTACCTGAAAGCATTGATGGTATCCTCAATATATTAAAAGTTTTTTATTTCGATATTATTTACAAATTACGAATGTAAGTAAAATAATATCTTAAATGTCCACAAAGAGTATATTCTTCTTCTAGACATGTCACTGTATATTTATACATTTTGGCAATAGAATTAATCTTTTCAGGTGTCCATTTATACCATTCAATTTCATCAATATCATTTTTATCAACCCAATTATGAATTATTCCAGGATTTACTCTAAAAATAATTTCATTTTTCCACATTTTATCTAACTTTTTGATTTGAAGATCAATATTTCTTTCATTGCCAAAATTTATAGATCCCAAACATAAAATAATATCATGAGATATAGTTGGATAATCTTCAAGTGAAATTTTCATATCTGCCGCGTTATTATAAGGATCTATTCCAATTAGATTATGAATTTTTTCTTTAAATTTATTAAATCCACATCCAACATCCAAAACACTATTTGGATTTTTTTGATTTACATAATCTACCAATTGATATCCAGAATATAACAATCCTTGATAATTATCATCTTTCCAAATACCACTAAAATATTTTTCCATTACCAAAATAAATCACTGCAATTATAAAACGCTAAAAACTGATCATATGTTGGAATTGCTCTTAGTCCACCAGTTGCAGCATTTTTTAAAAATACATTATATTCTGAATTTCCATCTTGATTCCATATAAATCCAAGTTTATTTAATGTATATTTTGATGGGCATACAAAAAAAACATCTTTTTTTTCTGCTTTCAAAAATCTTCTAATCATTCCATCATGGTTTTCATTTAAGTCTTTAAAATTTTGGATATTTTCTTCACTCATCTCTTCATTTTTATTTTTCATCCATGCAGAATATTTTGGATAATGTTTAGTAAAAGTCATTGACATCAACCACCTCTCAGATGCCAAATTATGTTCTCTAATGACAAAAATCATTTTATTGTTTGGAAAATTTTTAGATAACCAATTTAAATTTTTTTCTCCGGCAAAAAAATGAGATTTTATAAGATAATTGTCATTTTGATTGACATCAGTATATGGATTTAGGCATTCTTCAATAAAAGATTTTTTTGTATAATTTTTTTCAATATCGTCAAATCCTTCTCCAAATTCCATTCCTGGATCCCAAAAAGCCCCCCTATGCTGAAGATAGAAAATATAATCTCCTCTTTCTTCTCTTGAAGGATGTTCATCAGATTTGTTAATTTTTAATTTACTACAACATTGTAGTAATGCAGACATTTTTGCCCATCCTGATCCAGGAATTCCACAATAAAATATCAATTGTTCTTCTTTTATTTTCATGATTTTATAGTAAAAATATCATTGCAATTATAAAAAATAATGGGAGTATCATATGCAGGATAGTCTGCTTTATAAAATTGATGAATTTCTATTAATTTTTCGTATTGTAACTCACCATAATTATCCCAAATATATCCAAGTTGATCTAAGAAATATTTTGTTGGCACTATAGCAATCGTTGATTTTTGTGAATTTTTTATAAATTTTGAAATTGAGTAATTATGGTATTCTATTAGTTGTTTTAATTTTTCATAGTTTCTTGGATCATTTTCATTATCTCTATTATACATCCACGCATAATATTTTGGATAATGCTGGGTAAAAGTCATTCCAGAATCCCACCCTTCAAAACATAAATCATTTCTTCTTAGTACAAAAATAATTTTATTATTTGGAAATTTTTGTCTTAACCAGAATAAATTATCAGGTTCTGCAAAAAAATGAGATTTTATAAGATAGTTGTCAGTAGTATTAATATCTTTAAATGGTTTTAGGCATTCTTCAATAAAAGATTCTTTTGAATAGTTTTTTTTAATATCATTAAATCCTTCTCCAAATTCCATTCCTGGATCCCAAAAAGCACCTTCATGATGAATTATCTTGTCGCTAACTTTGCAAGTTTCCTCACGTTCTTTACTTCTATCTGAAGTATTGAGTTTTAATTTACTGCAACATGATAATAATGTGGATAATTTAGCCCATCCAGATCCAGGAGCTCCAATATAAAATATTAATTGCTCATCCCTAATCATTCAAACCCTCCATCATTTATTTTTTTAGTAGAAAATCTTTTTATATATGTAATTTCTGCGTAGTAACTATAATATTTGTCATTTTAAGAAACCGTTGGGTTTACAGTTATCTGTCCTGTCCTTACTTTAGTTTTAGTACTACTTATACCTATGTTTGCAATAATTACATCATAATTATATCTACCTGAAGTAATAATTCCAGTTTGAGAATTTGTTAGTGATATTGTCAAATTTCCTAAAGTTGGATTTCCACTGTATGTTGTTGCAAAACTGATAAATCCAGCAGAATCACTCCACTTTCTCATTTTTACAAAAAAATTATAACTGGACAAATCCAATGGAGATCCATCGGACGTTTTTAAATTAAAAGTCTTTGTAAAATCAGATCCCTGTTCAATTACCATGTTGACTATTGGAACTGCCATCTCCTACTACCATACTACAATTATTTATTGAGAAAAAGAGACTTTAAAACTTCAATCTCAGATCTTAGTTCTTTGAGTTCTGTTTCATAACGTAAACGAGTATTTTTTTCATGGATATATTTTTCATAAGCAATCATATCCATGTTTATGATTGCCTGTGTATGTAAATCTCTTTCAAGATTTGAATAATCCTCTACTTTTGCTCGTTTTGTCACGCTAATGCAATTGCTCTAAAGTTTCTAATCCTTGGTGATTGTGCTTGATTTGTAGTTGAACATTCAATTTTAATTTGGTATGCACTGAACTGTGGTAGACTATTTGCCGTCCAAATATATTCTACAAACTGATTATTAAGACTTGCGGAAATATTCCTATCGGATCTTCCACTATTATTTTTAATATTGATAACCTGTTGGTTAGCATCGAGATTATCATATCCAGGGAATAATTCAAACACTTTATCAAGTTCAGAACCATCAACTCTAAACAATCGGTATAGAATTCTAATATCTGTTGATGCTTGCCTATAAGCATCTAAAAGGACCTTGAGTGAGGTTGCAGGTGCTTCTAAAGCAATTATCTTAGTTAGATACGAAAAATTGTGTGGATCCTCTACAAGAAGATTTGCTCTTCTATCTGTAGCATAATTTGTAATTGGACTGTTTACCCTATGAGACTGAGTAGTAACAAAACTTTCAAATGCGTTTATACTTGGAGACACATTTTCATTAGTTGTACTCAATTCTAATTCAAAAGTAAATGATTTAGCACCAGGAAGAGCAAGAAGTTTTGCTTCTTCATTTGGTCTAGAAGCAATTATTCTTGGATCTTTGAAAGTGGTTTCATTTGTTAGCGAAACTGGTTCATATCCTGTATCCTGGAATGATACTTCACTTCCATCAATACTTGTTCCAGATGTTGTTCTTACCTGAGCACTAATACTTGTTCCATTTGGAAGATTGTAATCAATGTGAGGAACAATACTTTCAAATTGAATATTTTGAGTTGCCTTAGCATTTGATCCACCACCAATTTTACTTGAGTTGAATACTTCTGTTCCCGAAATTTTTACATGATATTGATCAAGAGTTACTTTATCCTGAATTGTATTTGACGAATTGATAAGATTATGTGTGGTATTAATTTTTCTTAACGATACACCAGCAAATTCATATTTTTGAATTGGTGTATTTGCTTCATAAGTTCTTGCTGTTGTTCCATCAACTCCTCTGGTTGTGATACCAGTTAGAATATTGTTGCCAACACCAATGTATGCAATAATTTCGTCACCAACTAAAGCAAATCCTGGATTTGATGAAGAAACTTGAACACCTTCAAACATATTGAAATTTGTGCTACTTGCGACACTGATATTAGCAATAGAACTTACTGCATATCCAACTTGAATTGAAGTCGCTACAGTATCACCACTAATTCCAGTAATTGTGACAATATTGTTATCAGCGTGCATTCCATGGTTCTTATGGTTTACTTTGAAATATGTTCCATCATACTGATCTGTGTTGATTGTAGCAGTAGAAGGAACAATAGAGAATAGAGTTGATCCAACACCAACACCAGCACCTGTAGTTGGTACATACTGAATTTGATCTGATGTATTGAACTCTTGTCCAGTTACGTTAGTTAGAACAAGAGTATTTGTTGAGGTAACAACACCTACAGTTAAGGTTAGATTTTGACCTAACGTGTTGCTACCAAGCGTAGCTGTTAGCGTATCACCAACTACATATCCACCACCACTAGCAGTGACACATACACTAGAAACAGCACCACCACTGACAGTAACGATACCAGTAGATCCAGATCCAGATCCAGTAACTGTTGTAAAGTTTACTCCTTGGAATGTTCCATTAGAATATCCAACACCAACATTAGTAACACTCAATCCAGTATTGGCAAGTCCAACAGCACCACGTAGACTTTCTACAAATCCACTAGAAGTTCTATTGTCTTGTTTGATTTGTGATCCAACAACAATAAATGGAGATGTAATTGCAGAAGATAACCCAAGGGTTACTTTTTTAGCAAATACTTCAATTGGATTTGTTTGTAAAATATTTCTAGAATTATATGTCCTTAGTTCTGGATTATAAAACTTAAATGTTCCCTTTTGTGTATTGAATTTTGCTTTACGTGCAACATATTTTAGGTCTTCAAGTTGCGATGCTTCCCAAGTAGATGCATTTTGTGACTTAAATAAAGATCCTAATGATGGTTGCTTATTGATAATAATTTTTTGAATTTCTGGTAGGTTTGCAGTTGAAATATCTTCTTCTCCAACACGAGAAATCCAAACATTATATGCATCGGTATCAGCAAGAATTACAAATGCATATTCACCTTTTGGTAGATAAACTGGAGCATCAAATGTAAATGTTGTTTCTAAAGATCCTGTACTTGAAGTTGTAATTTCATTTGGATATTTGATAACACTAGACCCTTCAATAATAGTTCCAGAAGGATAACCATTTACAACATTTACAATTCTAAGTTCTACAGGAATTATTGAACTCTTTGTTGCAAAATAAAGATCAACTGATGTATAGAAAATACCAGGATCTTCTTCAACAAAGAATGATTGTGCTAATGGGTCTGATGGTGCTGGGGGTGGTGGTGGTGGACGACGAACAATAGTTGTTTGTGTTTGTAATGTTCCTTGTGAGAAGAAGTTTGCATCTGCTCCACTTACAACCACACCAGGAATATTTGATGGGGTTTTTTCCGCAGATACTTCAACAGTATTTGTTCCGTTTGCAAATTTTGGATTTGTTTTTGGAATGTTAATACTTCCAATCAGAACACCATTTGCATCACTAATTAAACGAATTTCTTTTACATTTGCTTCTGCTTTACTAGTTTCACCAACAAGTTTCATTCCTTGAACAATATAACCAAAAAATCTTTCATCAGATTTTTGATTTAATGATGCAGTATCAATATTCAATACTTCAGTTGTATCACTATAGAAAGAACTTAATCCAACATTTGAATATGGGTTATTATTGTAAACTGCTGTTGGTATATTATATGGACCATCTTTGTGGTTTGCTTGTGCAAGTCTAAATCTAACTTCTATATTTGTTGTTGTATTTTGGTTAGAAAGAAGTCTTCCAACAACTGTTTCTCCAACTTGGAAAGATCCTTGAACTGGTGTTACTTCTAATAGTTTAGGAACAGTCAACGTCCTATTATCAGACATATCTGTTCTTGAGAAGAAACTAAAGAACTTAGTTGCTGGTTTTAGTCTTGATGCTTTGAATTCAATATTCTGTGCTCTTAGATTTGGAATTGCAGTTGAAGTTGTAATAACTTCAGTAGTTCCAAACCCACCATCAATAGTTTTATATTCTCTCTCAATCCAAACATCTTGCGTTGGATTGAGAGACATATTACCACGCCAAGTAACAACATCAAATGGATTGACATTTACTGCTCTACTTGCAAATGGTTGTTTAAAATCTTCTACCTCAGAATAATTTAGAGTTACAATATTTTTTGACTTCTTGATATTTGTAGATCCAAGATCATTTACATAACGTACATCAACACTTAAATTTGATACTCCATTTGTACCGATAAGAGATTGTGATCCAACTAGAAGATCAATGCTATCATAATATGATCTTGCAACCATTTCATTATTTTCAATATCATACTTCAATACAGGTAGTGTTTTATCTGCAACATCAAATGTGCTGAAATTATCTACAACAAATCCAGACTTAAATTTATCAAGTCCTGTATCTGGGTCTTTAATAACTAAACTTGATGTTTTTGCTTCAAGCAAAGATAAACTTGTATAATATTCTAAACCAGCAATTCTATTCTCAAGTTTTCCAATATCAAGCATTGTATAACGCTTATTCGCTTTAAATTCAATTGTTACATCAGTATCTACGCTATAGACATATGGTGCGTATGTAATTGTTGCAAGTTCAAATGACCCATTAATTGCTTCTGGTAAAACTGGACGTTGAGAAGAAACACCTTTTGCAATAGTAAATGTATTGTCCTGATTGAGGAATAGTCTATCAATTCTTCCCGTATAAAAATTATAGTCTAAAACAATATTTTCATCGGAAACAATTACATTGGGAACACTTTGTCCAGATCCACCAAAGTTTCTTGATGAAAATTCAAATGGTGATAATGTTCCACTATAGTCTGCTACTCGTGGTCTAAAGTCAATAACATCAGTATTTCTTATATTATTAAAACTTTGAATATTTTCATTATAATCTGGATAACTGTTAGTTGTAATAATTTCACCATTATCACTAGAATTTATGGTAAAATAATCAAAGTATACTATTAGTTGACGTGAAGGTTCTTGTGATCCAGACTTTCTAATCAATCTACCGAAATCATAATATTCAAGTCGTTGACCTGTATCAAAACTAAAGTTATCTAAGATATTTGGATCTCCTAGATTGATTTGTGAAATATTACCAGTTACTCCACTTTCTTGGAATGTAACTTGTTCAGTTTCAAGAAAACTTTGATTATTTTTAGTAATATAATAAATCTGATTAGTTGATGTTTTACCAAGAACTAATGCTGAAGCACCAGAAGTATTGCCAATTAAAATTTCACTATTAATTAGATCTTGATTTGTTCCATTTGGACCATTTAGTGACGAAAGAACTAAACTTGGAACTGTTGGAGCACCATTTGTTGATGACTGGAATACTGCATGAACATTAACAACATCAGCAACATTTAAAGAAATTTCTTTATCTTGAACACGCTTACCGTATGCGTTAGTATAAGTTAAACCATCACTAACTCCAGTTGAAATTCCTGAGTAATTATATTTTGATCCAGAAACAGTAACCGATGCTGAACGGTTTAAAACTTTGTTTTTGGATGTAACTTTTGATTTTTGTTGAGTTGTTACAGCAATTACACCAGTTTGACTTGTTTTAGATAACCCAAAAATAGTTGCACCTTTTCCACCGTTAGTTAGTTGGAATTGATCTTGAGTTAATGGTTCAACTGTTCCATCCATATAGAAGATTGAATACCTTTCCTCATCAAATGGAGCATAAACAAAATCTGTTCCTGCTAAAGATGGTAGATCTAATGATCCTAAAGATGATGAACTTCTGTCTCTGTATTCTTTTCTAATAAAAATATCTGATGTCGTTAGATCTACACTTTCAATATTTCTATTTGGAAACTCTGCGTACATAAAACCAGAACTTGAATTTCTGATTTTTGGTGCAACAACAAGAAGTCCAGAAAAACTAACAGCACCAGGTGGCAATGTTCCAGTAGCTACACCAACAACATTAGTTACTGCTTCAACAGTCAAACTCTGTGCTGTTGGTGTAATAGTTTTTACTCTATTAAAAACAGATCCAGATACATCAGTTCTAGCGTATGAAACAATATCACCTGTTTTGATACCTACAGTCCAACCGCTTGTAGAACTTGTAACAGTTGAAACACCACCTGATCCAGATGTGATTGTAAATGGTTTAGCGCCAAAATTAATTTTTGGTTCTAAAACAGTATCAACACTGAATGTTGTAATACCAACCTCAGATCTTATAGATCTAACATCGGTAATATCAAATTCTAATACTTTGGTAATTACTCTCCCATTTTCAATTTCATTTACAAGGATTGCTTCATCAACAATAAAATTACCAGAAGTTTGGTGAAGAGTTAGAATATTTCCAGATAAAGATCTTAGATATCCTTTAGCGCCAGAATTTTTACCTTCAATTAAAGCAGGAGCACTAAGTGATAGTGTCTGGTTTAGGGTAATTTCTGTGTCAGTTTGAATGTCGTAGAGATATAAGTCAAACTGTGATGCATTATTGGAATAATCTGCATTTGTACACTTATAGTCATATATTCTTGCTCTACCAACACTTTGTCCTGCAGTGGCAGATTTATTAGATCCAAGTCTATGACTACGGAGATCTACATATCCTGTTGTTGCAATACCAACACTTGCACCACCATAAACATTATTTACTCTGAGAAGATTGCCTGCTTGGAATGGAATTCCAGCACCTAAAACAGTTGTAGTTTCTCTTGGTTTTTCTACATCTAAAAAAGTTGTTCCAATAGTTTCTACTTCGTAACCTTTAACATATGCCTTTCCTGAACCAATTTGAATTTCAAGTAAGTCTTTGGATGGTTTATTTCCTTGATCGGTGTTTTCTTCTGGAAAAAACACACCAAATGTTGAGTATCTGTCGTTTAAACTTTCTTTTGCTTGAAGATCAAACTGATTAACATAATAATCTCCACTTTCATCATAAGTTCTTCTTGCTAGTTCTTTAGCGATCTCACTATAGACAGTTTTATTAATAATTTTTTTTACTTCACCATTCTTTACTCTGAATAGTTCAATGAAGTTTTCATCTTGATAATCATCTAAGTTTTTTTTAATTAACGACAAACTAATTTTTAATCTATCTGCTCCAGGAGCAGTGTAGTTTGAATAACCTTGAGCATTATCAGATAATGAAGAATCATCAACAGCACTGATAATCTCTTCATTTACAAAAAATCCAACTCTATATGATGGAGTGTTTGAATACTGATCGAGGATAATTGTTTCGTCGTTTACTGCAATAAATGCACCTCTTGCAAAAAATACACCTTCACTTACAGAAAAAGAACATCCAGTTGCAGTAGCATTTGTAAGAATGCATGTTGAAAAATCAGATCCAGCAGCAATTGTTGTTGATCCGTAAGTAAAATTGGTAAGAGTTACAAGATTTTCACCATCAAGGAACTGATCTGTACTATAATCTTGTTCTGATGATTTCTGATATTTTACATATAATGTTGTAACGCCTTCAATAGATTGATTTTTAGATAAAACTTTTTTTACTACTGCAGTAATACCTGAAGTTTTTCCCTGAATTGTTAATCCAATTAATTGATCATAGTATCTTTCAACTGGAACACCAAAGAAAGTTGGTTCTATCTTTACTGCATAATATATGTCATCATATGCAATAGATCCAGGAATTACTACTGATCCTTCTTTGAAGAAATGTTTGCCAAACTTCTCAACCTGATCTTGAAGAATTGACTGTAGAGTTGTTAATTCTCTTGCTTGAATTGGAACACCAGGTTTGAAAAGAATTTTATTATAATTCTTTGCTTGATCAAAGTCGTCATAATATGGATTTGTGTTGAGGTTAGTGTTTTGTGGCATCTGATCAGAACTCTAATACAATTTTAATATCTTCTCTTTGGTTTGTAGCTCTTGTTACTTCTGGTCTGTTATCAACGTAAATGATTTCTCCAGAATATTTTTTAATTTCTGGTTGTGCAAGACCATTATTAAATGTTTGCCCAAAGTAATAAGTTCTTGAGTTGACCGTTGTTGAAACTCCAGTAAATGTTGTTTCAATACCTACGGTTTCAGTGCCAGTAGTCGTTGTTACAACTACGTTTACACTTCCTCCTGTCCCTGGAGAACCTGTAAACTTATTTAGACGGTATCCATAAGTTGGTTTTGATCCAGTTGAACTGTCAGTAGCAAGATCTCTATCTTGCCAATATCTTAGAATTTTTGTAACAGGATCATATGAAATAATTTTCCCAACCGCAGTTGATCCAACGCCAATTGTTTGTCTAACTTGCCCATCAACAGATACACTCATTGTTGTTGTAGCAGCACCAGTCAAACGAAGACCATATACACCAGATGCAGAAGATGCTGTTAATAAATTTGAAGTTCCATTGACCAAAGGATTTTTGATTACACCAATTCTTGCAAACTGATTTCCCGTTGGAAAATCTGGATTTGTTACATCACTATTTTCAATTCTAGAGTAAATTAGAACTCTATTGGCACCAAGTTCTTTATCAATATCTGCACCATGTCCACCTGGAGGAGGAATGATTACAGAAAAACTTGCACCAGATCCAGTAACAACACTATCAAGATCTAATGTAGAAAAAGTATATCCAGTCCCACCATTGGTTACTGTTGCAGTTGTTGGTTTTCCATCAACAAAAGTAACTGATGCCAATCCATCTTGCCCATCACCTTTAATTGGTACATTATTTTTTGTTCCACTATACTGATATGAAGCAGAACTTACACTTTCGATAGTAATAACTTCAATTCTTCCATCAACTGCAGCGTTTCTAACATCAGCAACAGCGGAGTTTGTTTTCCAATTAGCAGGAACAGAAATATAGTCAACGCTATCAAACTTAATAATATCACTTGGTTTGATAGAGAATAGATATTTCCAAATATACCCATCACTTTCTAATCTTGGTTGAAGATCAGTATGTGTTGGTTCTTCAAGAGAAATAATTCCTTTTCCACTATTAGAAGGAGCAGCACCATTATAAATGCACTCATAAACTCTGTAGTCAGAGTTCATTATATAAAAATTTGACCTGTACAAACTAGTTGCACCGGTTTGAGGTGCAGTTCTATTTATGCTATAATCGTGGCGGTACATTTCATAAATTATACCTGATGTCCAAGAAATTTTTCTAATAACTTTTAGAACATCATTTGATGTAATTTTTTTAGCAGAAATTAGAGTATCGTAAATATCGTTATATTGATCAAAACTATCAATTGGATATGGCGTATTAGTATTCCAATCTGCACTTACTTCAGTTGCATTTGGTAAACCAATAAACACATAATAATTATTATCAGAAGTTGAAATACCACTGACAAAATTTGATGAATTCAATACTCTGATCTGATCAGTAATGATCGCTGGCATTATTTTCTAGACTTTTTGTTTTATTTATGAGTAATCTAAAGATAAGTTTGTAGTTCTAATAATTTGTGGAGCAGTTGATATTCCAGTAAGTCCATTTAGAGGATTGCAAGTAAATGCAAGACCAGTTGCTCTTGATGATGTAAATTTAGACCAACTGTATTCACCATAGAAATTACCACCACCAGATCCTAAACCACTAAAGTTCAGTCCATGACCAGTTGTAATATTGACATGAACTCTCATGGATAAACCAGTTCCAACTGGACTGATATGACTTACTTGGTAGATACCATCTAAGAGTTGAGTTGCGATACCAACAGTACTCGATCTATCTTGGGATAAAGCAGTTACTCCATTTCCAATATTGGATCTAGATACAACAAAATAGTCACTAGTTGAAATACCAGTTACTAATGTGTTACCAAAAGGTGCATCTCTTAGTGGTGAATTTAGAGGAATAAAGAAATTAAACTGCAATCCCTGACTTGTAGTTCCAATTCCAGTAATAATACCTTCATCACCAGAAATAGAAACTGATGAAACTGTTTCTATAGGTTTAATGAATGATGTTGTTCCAAATCCTGTATTGTCCTTATCACCATCAATAATTTGAATATCAAATGATGTTGTATTTGGATCTTCTGTTTTACTGAATACTAAACTACCTCCATCAGCATAGAAAACACTATCAGACGTGCTAACATTTTTGATAATTCTTGCAGTTGGTTTTATTTTTGCAGCATATTCAACTCTTGCTTTACTCACTTTGATACCATCAACAAACAAATCTTCTTGCTGTTGACACCAAACAACAGGTCTTAGTGGAGATGTTGATTGACTAATTCCTTGTCCATTATAATTGTTGGTTTGTAATGTATCTCTAGAAACTATTGCTCTGACAATTCTTTCATTTTGTTCAACAGGAATAATTTGATTTGGATTTTTAAGAATTGTTACACCATCACCAATTTTTATAGTATCGAGTGCTGTTGTAGCATCAATATCAGCATCTGTTCCTCTATAAAATAGTATCTGTAAAGAAGATCCTGCAACGGGTGGTTCTGTAAATGTTATTTGAGTTCCACCTTCAAAAGTATAAGATTCTTCTGGTTTTTGAAGAACATCATTAATGAATATCAATAAAACATCTGCTAAATTGATTGGTGCTCCTACAGATTTTTCAATACTTAGAGGAATTCCATTTTCAGTAATAGTAAATGTTGTTTGAGTGCTATCAAATTCTGAAGAAAAATCATCAAGTACTTGTAATTTTCCAAGAACCCACCCAGCGAATTCATCATCTCTAGTTTCAACCACTGTAAAGATTGAATTTGCAAAAGTAGATCCAATACTAGTAACAGTTGGAATTCCAACAATTCTTAGTTGTTCTCCAACAGTAAATCCATATCCAATATTGTTTAGTTGGAATGATGTTATACTCAATCCAGATCCAACAACAATAGATGCAGAAGCACCTATACCAATTGAAGAACTAC